>Ga0209554_1000028_pt1 | contig 103599 bp, 94 predicted proteins | sample MarorgKNORR_S2LV_5_FD_188221 | JGI IMG/M metagenome (GOLD analysis project Ga0209554, IMG submission 188221) | Marine microbial communities from the Southern Atlantic Ocean, analyzing organic carbon cycling - Bottom_A/KNORR_S2/LV (SPAdes) (version 2) | ecosystem: Environmental > Aquatic >...
AAAAATCTTGCCTGGATTAAGAATATTATTAGGATCAAATATATTTTTAATCTGTTTCTGTAATTCAATTTCCTTTTCAGAAAACGCTATACTAATATAATCTTTTTGCACATATCCTATTCCATGTTCTCCAGATATAGTACCTCCTAAACTTACAGTTAACTTAAATATTTCTTTAATTGCTTTTGTTAGATCGTTATTCCATTTATCATCACTCATTTCTCCTTTTATAATGTTTATATGAAGATTTCCATCCCCTGCATGTCCATAACATACAGACTTAAATCCATAGTTTTTACCAATATCTTTTACTCCTTTTAATAATTTAGGTAGTTCTGCTCTAGGAACAACAGTGTCTTCTTCTTTATATATAGAGTTAGATTTTACTGCTTCACCAACACTTCTTCTTAATTTCCATAACATATCCTTATGAGATTCATTGTCTGCTAAAGTTATTTCTCCACATTCAAATTTTGAAACTACTTCTTGAATATTTTCACAATCTACATATAGCGCTTCAATATCATTACCATCAACTTCAACTAACAAATGCGCATTAATATCATCCTCTATTTCTAATTTTACGTCAGAATATTTCAACGCCCAATCTATAGCGTCCCTTTCCATGAATTCTAGAGCACAAGGTGTGATTCCTGACATAAATATTAAAGAGACTGCTTTACATGCATCTTCTGCAGATTTGAAGGGTATAAGTAGGGTAATAGCTTTTTGTGGCAAGGGAATAAGCTTAAATACAACACAGGTTATAATTCCTAAAGTACCTTCACTTCCAACAAGAAGTTGAGTTAAGTTATATCCGGTAGAATTTTTTAAAACATTAGCCCCAGTCCATATAATCTCTCCTGTCGGTAAGACTACCTCTAGATTTAATACATAATCTTTTGTAACTCCATATTTCAGTGCTTTAGGGCCTCCTGCATTTTCTGCTAGATTACCACCTAAAAAACAACTGCCTTGACTAGCAGGATCAGGGGGGTAAAACAGACCTTTCTCTTGAACTGCATCTTTAAAAACTTGGTTTATTACACCTGGCTCAACCTTTGCTTGTAAATTATTAGTATCAATTTCTATTATTTTATTTAAACGCTCTGTACTTAAAACAACTCCTCCATGGATTGGAAGTGAACCTCCGCTTAATCCTGTTCTAGCCCCACATGGAGTAACTGGAATTTGGTTTTTATTACAGTATCCTAGTATTTCTGATATTTCTTTAGTTTGAGAAGGTTTAATCACAACTTCTGGCAAAAAGGATAGATCTTCTGTTTCATCATGAGAATATTCTTTAATTATGCTCTCTTCTGTCATCACATAATTGTTGCCAACAACAGATTTAAAGTAATTAATGTCTTTAGAGGATACTTTGGAGTACATTATTATAATTTTAATTAAAAATACATATTCCAATTTAATTAATTTTTTCTTCTAATTATATTAGCCTATTTTTAATATTCGACTTAGAATCATGTCTATTACAAAAACCTTCAGACTTAGCGACTTGAAATATCTAATGGCATATTCAGGCCCATTAATTGCCTTTTTTGGAATATACATTGGCGGTTACTGGATTTATTCAAATCCATTTTATGTATTTGTTATTTTGCCTTTATTAGAATCATTATTAACTAGACTAGGGTATGATATTACTGAAGAAGAAGAAGAAGAAGAAGATCTAGTTCACTGGATTTTTGATATAATGTTATATTTAAATTTCCCAATAACCCTGTTAATCCTGTATTTGAGTATTAATACAATTATATATACTGATTTTAGCACTATTGAATTTGTAGGCTTAATTATTACTACTGGAATTGTCTTAAGCTCACATGGAATAAATGTAGCGCATGAGTTGTGTCATAGAAAAAATGTTTTAGAAAAATCTCTTGGAAAAATCATGTTAATGCAATCATTATTCATGCACTTCTATCTTGAACATAATTTTGGTCACCATTTAAGAGTTGCAACAAAAGAAGACCCTGTAACTGCCAAATATAATGAGCCTTTATATCTATACTGGATTACTACACCTATAAGAGAAATTATTAGTGCTATAGAAATCCAAAAAAACCTGTTAAATCGAACAAAATCATCTTTTTTTTCTATTAAGAACGATCTTCTTTTCTATTTAGTAATTCAGTCTATATACCTGTTTTTAATCACATACTTTTTTGGATTTTACGTATTGCTATTTGTATTATTATCTGCTTTTACATCTATACTTCTTTTTGAGTCAATAAATTATATTCAACATTATGGATTATTACGAGAACAAAATAGTTTAGGTAGATATGAAAGGGTTAGATTAATACATTCATGGAATTCAAATCATATAATTGGTAGAATTGTGCTTTATGAACTTACTAGGCATAGTGATCATCACTATAAAACAACTAAAAAATATCAAAATTTGATTTCTTTTGAAGAAGCTCCGAAATTACCATATGGATATCCTACATCAATTTTACTTGCTATGGTCCCATGGTTATGGTTTAAAATTATGAATCCAAGAATTCCAAAAAGCATGATTATGCAATTAAAAAACTAATAACTTATGAAGAATCTAGCATTACATTGGAAAATATTAATAGGAATGGCATTAGGAGTTGGTTTTGGACTCATTATGGCGAACTTTGAACATGGAAAAGATTTTATATCTGATTGGATAAAGCCTTTTGGCACAATCTTTATTAACTCTCTAAAACTTATAGCTATTCCTTTGATTCTAGCATCTCTTATAAAAGGGATTTCAGATTTAAAAGATATCACAAAACTATCAAAAATGGGAGGTGTTACAATAGCAACCTATATGATAACAACAGTAATAGCAGTAAGCATTGGATTAATTGTAGTAAATGTTATAAAACCTGGAGATTCCATTTCTGAAGAAACAAGAATAGAGTTAATAAATGCATATGAAAGTGATGCAGATAAAAAGAGGGAAGTAGCTGCGGATACAAAGAATTCAGGCCCTCTTCAATCACTTATAGATGTTGTGCCATCAAATATTGTCTCTGCAGCATCAGATAATAAAAACATGCTTCAAGTAATATTCTTCTCAATATTATTTGGTATATCAATGATATTAATACCTCAAAAGAAATCAAGATCAATAAAAGAATTTTTTGATTCATTGAATGAGGTTATTTTAAAAATAATTGATTTAATAATGTTGTTTGCTCCTTATGGGGTTTTTGCGTTGTTGGCAACATTAATTGTAGAGGCACCAAAATGGGACTTACTAAAAAGTCTTTTATTATATTCTCTAACTCTCCTTTTAGGGTTAATGATATTAATCCTGCTATATATTATAATAGTTAAAGTCTTTATTGGAAAGAGCCCTAATTTCTTTTTAAAAGGTATTTTGCCAGCACAATTAGTAGCTTTTTCAACAAGTTCTAGCGCTGCAACATTACCTGTTACTATGGATAGAGTTCATAACCATTTAGGTGTAAAGGAGGAGGTTTCTAGCTTTGTCCTCCCAATTGGTGCTACTATAAATATGGATGGCACCGCTGTGTATCAAGCTATTGCCGCAGTCTTTATTGCACAAACATTTGGGTTAGATCTATCTTTAAGTGCACAACTTGGAATTATTATTACGGCAACACTTGCATCTATTGGTGCTGCTGCTGTTCCTAGTGCAGGAATTATTGTATTAGTTATTGTATTATCTCAAGCAGGTATACCAGAAGCTGGTTTAGCATTAATTTTTGCAGTTGACAGGCCTTTAGATATGTGCAGAACAGTAGTTAATATAACTGGAGATGCGACTGTATCAATGTTGGTAAACAAATTAATTAAAAAGAAATGAATGTTAAACTAGATTCTTCTTGGAAAAGAGAATTAGAAAATACATTTAATGAACCTTATTTCTTAAAATTAACAACTTTTGTAAAAGAGGAATATCAGAGCCATGTATGTTATCCTTTAGGAAATCATATTTTTTCAGCACTCGATGATTGTCCATTAGATAAGTTACAATTAGTAATTATTGGTCAAGACCCTTATCATGGTGATAAGCAAGCACATGGGTATTGTTTTTCTGTACCTGAAGGAGTTAAACACCCACCATCTCTTGTTAACATATTTAAGGAATTAAATGATGATATAGGGCTTTCATACCCAAATAGTGGAGATTTAAGACGGTGGGCCAGTCAAGGAGTTTTGCTTTTAAATTCAACACTTACTGTAAGAGAAAATTCGCCTGGCAGTCATCAAAATTATGGATGGGAACTATTTACTGATAAAATAATAGAAATTATATCTTCTAAAAAAAAGAATGTTGTATTTATGCTGTGGGGAAATTATGCTAAAAGTAAAGTGAAGTTAATAGATGCAAACAAACATCTAATATTAAAATCTGGACATCCTTCACCTTTAAGTGCTAATAAGGGTTTATGGTTTGGCAATAAACATTTTAGTGGAGCAAACAATTATTTTAAAAAAAACAATATACCTGAAGTTTTATGGTAATTATATCCTTTTAAGGGCATAGTCTATTAAATTTTCAATTGTTTTTTCAGGATTAGTACTATACTCTTCTAGTTCTCTATTAGCAAGTATTGCATTTAAAGAAATAGCTTTATGACCAAGCAAGCTAGACATTCCGTATATAATTGCAGTCTCCATTTCAAGGTTTGTAGCATTATTATTGTCATAGTGTAAATTTTTTAACTTATCAAGGTTATTTTTATATGAATTATTCAATCTTATCGATCTTCCTTGTGAACTGTAAAAACCACTGCAAGTAATAGTAATTCCGCTTTTAATATCCCTAGAATTAAATTTATTAAACAACTCTTCAGAACATTTATAACAATACATATCATCTTCAATTTGATGTTCTTTATATATATGGTTATTAAACTTTGTGTTATCTATATTAGCTAAGTCATAATTCAATAAGAATCCATCAACATCAATAGCCATCTTACTTATAAGAAAGGAATCAACAGGTATGTCCTTTTGAATAGCCCCTGAAGTACCAATTCTTATTAATTCTAACTTTTTTAAAGACTTATTTAATTCTCCTGTATTTAAGTTTATGTTAACCAAAGCATCTAACTCATTAAGGACAATATCAATATTTCCTGAACCAATTCCTGTTGAAATAACAGTAATTCGATTGGAGTTATAATACCCTGTTACAGATTTAAACTCTCTATTTTGAACTTTAAATTCAATTTTTTCAAAATATTTTGTGATTTTATCAACGCGAAATTGATCTCCAACTAGTATAATTTTTGAAGATAAGTTTTCAGGTTTTAATTTTAGATGATAAACAGAACCATCCCCATTTAATATTAACTCCGATTTATCCATTAACTATATTTATTAAATTACCCTCCAACTCTTTTAACTTTAAACCCTATTTTAACCAGCTCTTCCATAATTCTATCTCTATTATCACCTTGAATAATAATTTTTCCTCCCTTTACAGTACCGCCGACACTTAACATAGTTTTTAACCTCTTTGCTATTTCTTTTTGATCTGTCTCTTTTATACTAATAAACCCCTCAATAATAGTAATCGGCTTCCCTTTTCTTTTCTCATATTTACATATAACAGGGTCCTGTTGGTTATAAGAATTCTTAATGTCATCTTTTGACTCCTTAAACTTATGATCAGGAAAAAGGTTTTTTAATTGATCTTTTAAATCCATTACTTCTTTAACAAACCAAGCTCTACTAATCTTTCATTCAAGAATTCCCCAGCAGTGATATCTTCAAATGATTTAGGATGTTCTTCGCAAATACATGATTCTAATACATTTAGCTTCATCTCACTAACTGGATGCATAAAAAATGGAATAGAATATCTAGACTTTTTAAGTAACTCTTTATCTGGATTTATAACTCTATGAACAGTAGATTTTAGCACATTATTTGTATGCCTAGAAAGCATATCCCCAATATTAACCATTAACTCATCTTCTTGTGCTATAGCATCAATCCATTCTCCTTTAGTATTTTGCACCTGCAACCCTTTTCCATGTGCTCCCATTAACAAGGTTATTAAGTTTATATCTCCATGAGCAGCAGCCCTAACTGATTCCTTGGGATCTTCGAGAATAGGAGGGTAGTGAATAGGTCTTAGAATAGAATTTCCATTAGTAATATATTGATCAAAATAATTCTTATCAATATTTAAATACAATGCCAGAGCCCTTAATACATATTTAGCAGTTTTTTCAAGTGTAACATACACTTCCTTGCCAACTGAGTTAAATTCATGCAATTCGTCAACATATATATTTGGAAAATAATTGTATTTATCTTTCTCATTTTCATCTATATATTGACCAAAATGCCAATATTCTTTTAAATCACCATGTTTGCTTCCTTTTGCGCTTTCTTTTCCAAAAGCAACATAACCTCTTTGGCCAGAGTATTCAGGATGTTCATATTTAGTTTTAACTTCATCAGAAAGTTTGAAAAACAATTTGATTTGTTTATATAATTTCTTAATAAGTTCGTCAGATAAAAAGTGCCCTCTTACTGCGCAAAATCCAATCTCTTGAAAAGCACTTCCAATTGTCTGAATAAATTTTTCTTTTTTTTCTAAATTATTGCTTAGAAAATCTCTAAGATCTACTGATGGTACTTTGTTCATAAGAGTAAGTTTTATTAATGTTTTACAAATATACAAAATGTTGATAATTAAATTTTTGACTCTGAAATTATATATGAAAAAATTATAGCTTTATTTATTTATAATATTCCTATTTTTACACTAATCTATGGATTAGATCTTTCGATGAATTATCAAACAACCTCAATAAAAGCAATACAACATTTAGAGTTATACACTTCAATGTTAAAATCTAGAATGATTGAAGAAAAAATGCTCGTTTTACTTAGACAGGGAAAAATTTCAAAATGGTTCTCCGGAATAGGACAAGAAGCAATATCGGTTGGTGTAACATTAGCCTTGGAAAATGATGAATATATTCTTCCAATGCATCGAAATTTAGGCGTATTCACATCTAGAAACATACCTCTTAATAGGTTATTTTCTCAATGGCAAGGAAAACCTTCTGGTTTTACAAAAGGGAGAGATAGATCATTCCATTTTGGCACAAATGAATATCATATTGTAGGCATGATTTCGCATTTAGGACCTCAGTTAGGGGTTGCAGACGGAATAGCATTATACCATCTACTAAATAAAACCAAAAAGGTTACAGCAGTTTTTACGGGTGAAGGAGGAACTAGTGAGGGGGATTTTCACGAAGCATTAAATGTTGCTTCTGTTTGGAATTTGCCAGTTATATTCATTATTGAAAACAATGGTTATGGGCTTTCAACACCTGTAAATGAACAATATAATTGTAAAAACATAGCTGATAAAGGAATAGGCTATGGAATAGAATCCCATATTGTAGATGGAAATAATATTATAGATGTATATTCAAAGATATCTTCGGTAGCAGCTAAAATTAGAAAAAAACCTAGTCCAGTATTAATAGAATTTAAAACTTTTAGAATTAAAGGGCATGAAGAAGCTAGTGGAGTAAAATATGTTCCTAAAGATTTAATAAGTGAATGGACTAAAAAAGATCCAATATCTAATTATGAATCATTTCTTACAGAATCAAAGCTTCTTACTGAAGATGATATTTCAGAAATCAAAAGCAAGATTACTGAAGAAATAAACACAAACTTAAAAACAGCTTTTAAGGAAGATCCTTTAATTCCAGAAATAACTATTGAACTAAAAGATGTATTTAAACAATATCTATACAAAGAAGTAAAACATTCTAATAAAACATCTAATTTAAGATTTGTAGATGCTATCTCACAGGGTTTATCTCAATCTATGGAGAAGGATAGTAGTTTGATTTTAATGGGACAAGATATCGCAGAGTATGGCGGTGTATTTAAAGTTACTGAGGGTTTTGTTGAAAAGTTTGGATTAGAAAGGGTTAGAAACACTCCTATATGTGAATCATCCATTATTGAAGTCGCTATGGGATTATCTATATGTAATACAAAAAGTGTTGTTGAATTACAATTTTCAGACTTTATAAGTTCAGGATTTAATCCCGTTGTGAACTATTTAGCTAAGTCTTATTACAGGTGGGAACAAAATGCAGATATTGTTCTAAGAATGCCTTGTGGTGCTGGAGTAGGGGCAGGACCTTTTCATTCCCAGACAAATGAAGCATGGTTCACAAAAACACCTGGATTAATTGTATTATATCCAGCATTTCCTTATGATGCTAAAGGACTATTAATCTCAGCAATTGAAAATCCAAATCCTGTTTTATTCTTTGAACATAAAGCATTATATAGAAGTATAAGACAAGAAGTGCCTAAGGATTATTATAATTTACCTATTGGAAAAGCTTCAATATTACGATCAGGAAATAGTATTACAGTCATTTCTTATGGAGCAGCTATTCATTATGCTACAGAAGTTTTAAATAAAAATCTTGATATTGATGCAGATTTAATTGATCTTAGGAGTTTATGTCCATTAGATACAGAAACTATAACAACTTCCGTAAATAAAACTGGTAAAGCAATTATTCTTCAAGAGGATTCATTGTTTGGTGGTTTGGCGTCTGAAATATCCTCTATAATAATGGAAAATTGTTTTGAATCATTAGATGCCCCTGTAAGAAGAGTGGCAAGCCTACACACTCCAATACCTTTTGAGGCTAGCTTAGAAAAGCAATATTTACCTTACAATCGATTTGAGAGTGAACTAATTGACTTATTTAATTACTAGTCTGAATGTTTTTAGCAATCTCTGTTACTTCAGTTAAAACTCTTAAGAGATTACCGCTCCATATTTTACTTATTTCTTCTTTTGTATAACCTCTTTTTAATAATTCCTTAGTAACGTTAAATGTTTCAGATGCATCAGACCATCCTTGAATTCCTCCACCACCATCAAAATCACTACTAATCCCTACGTGATCTATACCTATTCTTTTAACCATATAATCTATGTGATCAACTAAATCTTCAACACTTACTAATTCAGTAGATATATCATCCCTTAAATACCCAGCTAAAGCTACTGTTTGAACAACACCGCCATTTTTCTTAATCCAATCTAATTGTTCGTCATCTAAATTTCTTGAATGATTACATAAACTTCTTGCTGAAGAATGAGATGCAATAACAGGTGCATTACTAATCTCTATCATTTGTCTTATAGCTTCTTTAGAAGGATGGGAAACATCAATCATTATCCCAAGTCTGTTCATTTCAAGAATTGCTTCTTTTCCTTTATCACTTAATCCGTTATGCATCCAATTTTGCCAACCATCACCATATATGTTATCTTTCTCTCCTGTATTTGAGTCAGAGAATTGACTATGTCCATTATGGGCTAAAGACATATATCTTGCTCCAAGATTATAAAATTTTTCAATATTTGATAAATCTTCTCCTAAAGGATATGCATTTTCAACACCAATCATAGCAATCTTTTTTCCTTTTGCATTTATCCTATATACATCTTCTTCTGATAATGCAAGCTCAATCTGATCAGGAGCATATTCTTCTACAAGCCTATGAATTGCCTCAAACTTATCAATTGCATTTTTATATGCTCTTTTATATCCATTTTCATTTAATGAATCTTGGCCGGTAAAAACAATAAACCAAGCAACATCTAATCCTCCATCAATCATTTTTGGAAGATTAACTTGAGAATTTGTGTTAATTGTATAATTATTGCTGTCTGTGAAATTCCTTAAGTTAATATCGCAATGCGTATCAAGAGTTATTATTTCATTATGTATTTCCATTGTATTTTTTTCTCCAATAATTTCATCTTGATATACTATAAAAAAAGTAATAATAGCAAGAACAATAACTATAATATAATTTTTCTCTTTTGACAATTTGAATATAACTTATTAATAAATACACAATTAAGATAAAATTTTTCGCTTAAAAATTGTTAAAAAACTAAGAAAAGTTACTATTTTTGCAAATCGGCAAAAATTAAAATGATCACAAAAAAGGACAAAGATTTATACAACTATCAAAAAGGCGCAATTTTTGAAATCTTTAAAAGATTTGATAATGCTGCTTCTGATTATCATTTACTATATCAACTTCCTACAGGTGGAGGAAAGACTATAATTTTTTCTGAAATAGTAAGGCAATATCTTAAAAACCATAGTAGTAGAGTAGTGATAATGACTCATAGAATTGAATTATGTAATCAAACTTCTAAAGTGCTTACAGAGTTTGGAGTAGAAAACAAAATTATCAATAGTAAGGCTTCTTTAGAAGATCAAGAGAATTATAGTTGTTTCGTAGCTATGGTGGAAACATTAAACAATAGACTTCTTGAGGATAAGCTTGATATTTCAAATGTTGGCCTTGTGATAATTGATGAAGCTCATTATAATTCATTTACAAAACTTTTTAAATTTTTTAACACCTCGTTTATTTTAGGAGTAACAGCAACTCCATTAAGTTCAAATATTAATCTTCCTATGAATGATAATTATGATGAACTAATTGTAGGTGAATCTATAAAAGAATTGATTAATAATAGATTTTTAGCAAAAGCCGACTTATTTACTTGCAATGTTGGTCTAACTTCTCTGATTGTTGGTCCTAATGGGGATTATACAGTTAAATCTTCTGAAGATCTTTATACTAATAATGATATGCTATCTAAATTACTTCTTGCATATGAAGAAAAATGTATGAATAAAAAAACATTGATTTTTAATAATGGAATTAATACATCCCTAATTGTTTATGATACTTTTAAAAATGCTGGTTTTCAGATTAAACATTTAGACAATACTGCAACAAAAAAAGATCGAGCAGATATTTTAAAATGGTTTAAAAAAAAACCTAATGCGATTCTAACATCAGTCAGTATTTTAACGACTGGATTCGACGAGCCTACAGTTGAAAGCATTCTTATTAATAGAGCCACGAAATCCTTAACGTTATATTATCAAATGATTGGAAGAGGATCAAGAATTCTAGATAATAAATTAACATTTGATGTAATAGATTTAGGAAATAATTTCTATAGGTTTGGTGAGTGGGGATCAGATATAAATTGGCAACAAATTTTCAAATTCCCAGATAACTATTTAGATAATGTTATTTCTGATGAAGAAATTGAAAGTCGTTTTAGATATGAATTGCCTGAAGAAGTCCAATTACTTTTTGCAAATTCAAAAAATTTATATTTTGATGTTAATGAGGTTTATGTTGATTCTATAAGAAATGGTAAATCTTCAAAAATTGTCTTGCAAAAAGCAATTGAACATCATTCAAGAATGTGTGTAGAAAATTCTAATGATGTTTACGATGCTCTTAATCTAATTAAAGAACTTAATGATGAAATAGATTATCTAATAAAAAGGTATTCAAAATGTATTAGCAAAAGCACTCCTAATTTTCTTGAATGGCTAACTGATGAATATAAGAAAAGATTAAGATCATATGTCAGAGTTAATTTTGATGAGGTTAAAACTTTTGTATAAGAAATTAATTCCTACTTTTATATAAAATTATATTTTATGAAATATTCAAACTTATTATGCTTTATATTAATCAGTCTTACTCTTTCTGTAAGCTGTCAACAAAAGAATAATGTCAAAACTGTTTCTGTTAACCATGAAAGCTCAATTGTTGATCCTGAAATATCATTTGGGGTTAGGGGGAATTGTGGTATGTGTAAATCTACAATTGAAAAGGCTGCATTATCTGTTGATGGAGTAGAGGAGGCTTCTTGGAGTACAGAGTTAAAAATTCTAGACATTAAAACAAAATCTAATTTAGATTCAATTACAGTTAAAATTCATCAAGCCGTAGCAGATTCTGGATACGATACTGAATTGATATCTGCAATAGAAGATAATTACAGCAGTTTACCTGGCTGTTGTCAGTACAATAGAGAAATGGTAATAACAACTAATAATTAAAATAGTGTCAACATTTAATGTTTGATCATTTATTACAAATTACATTAATTAGTAGCTTGTTAGTCATACTATCATGTAAAGAAGATGTAAATGAGATTTCTCCAGGAAATGACCCTAATTTCATCATAATATCTCATTCAGATCAAGGGTTTTCATCAACAAATAGAAAAATTTCTGTTTTTGGTATTGACATATATGCTGTTCCTGAAGTGAATGACAATAAATTACTACATGCAGCAAATGTTTTAGCTCAATTTTTAGATAATAATGAAGATGGAAATGTTGATAATAATCAAGTTCACAACAAAATGATTGAAAACAAAGCTTTTATTATTATGTGGAAAGATGATAATGATCTAGATATTGATCCTCCATATGATAGGATAGGACAAGACTTAGGTGATGATGAAACTAACCCAGATTTTGTAATAAATAACAGAGTAGGACAATTTGATGCTTCATTAGAAGAAATATGGCATATAATTAGTCATTCTGGCTATGCATATGCTTATCCAGAGGTATTTGGAGAAAATCCTGGAACTTCACTAACAAACGCCATGGATATAGCTAGAGGAGGTTTTTTTACAGCAATACCTGATTCATATCCATCTAACGCATGGTATACATATTATGATTACACATGTGAATACCACTGTATGGCCGCTGAATACTTTTACTGGGCAATTACATCAATTCTAAGAGCTCAGGAAAATAGGCTAAATGAAATTGGTGATGAATGGATACTAAATACTAGCGAGCTTGTAGAAACTGTTGATACCGCTATATACACATTATTAACGGCAGATGAATATAATTTTCCTACAGAACTACCTGACGGTTCTTACAGGCACTGATAATAACAGATATATTGTTCTATAATTTATATTATGTAAAATAGAACTTATCCCTATAGTAGAATTAGTTCTTTATAATTCTATGTGTTTCTGCCCTATTATTAAACCTTAGTGTAATCAAATAAATACCATTCATAAATGAACTAATGTTTATAGGTTCATCAATCTTGGCTTCACCTTCTAAAACTAGCTTAGAGTTTAGATCATATATTTTATAACTAATGTTTCCATTATAGTTATATCCACTTAAAATAATAGAATTATTAGAAGGATTTGGGCTTATAGTAAATAGCTTTTCAATATTGTCATTACCAGTTAATGTATTAGTATAACAATTTTCATCTACTGAAAATTCTGTTTTTATTAACTCACTAATCTTATTATCAGAAAAGCTTTCATTGACTGTATGATTAAAAAATGTGGCATCAATTGCTAGATTATCAGCTCCAAGATAGTCCTGCAATAAAGTGGCAATTGTTTGCCTATAGTCATATTGGTAAGTTTGGAGTTGCCAATTATTATCTTCAGTTGCTTCAGTTAAATCAACATTTACTCCTGAGACTCCCCCATTTACGGGCTGACCAAAAACAAACATTGGAGCTATTTCTCCATGATCAGTTCCCAGGTTTCCATTTTCTTTAGCTTTTCTGCCAAATTCTGAGAAAGTAAGTCCAACAATATCATCTTGGAATCCTTGTGACTGAATATCAGCCATAAATTTGTTAACAGCTCCATCTAACACTGTTAATAATTCATTATGTGCTCCTATAATGTCATTTTGAGATTGAATTTGACTAAAATGAGTATCAAATCCCTTTAATTTAACAAGATATACTTTTGATTCTAAGCCTCCACTAATTAATCTAGCAACTGTTTTTAATTGATTAGAAATGTCTGTATCTGGATAATCTGCATTATTAGAGCCATTATTAAATGCATTTGATATTGCTTCAGAATAAGTATTTGACAACTGGTCATTTTCTATAATATATTGAAGTTCTGTTCCATAGTGTGAGTCTGGAATATATGTTGGAGGCTGCCCTCCTAACCCACTTAATACTGAGTAAAATCCAGATGCATCTTGACCTTCTATATTAATAGCTAATCCATGTTCAGCTTCACCATGAAATCCCAAAGATCCACTTTTTGAACCTATTTCAACACCTAGTGGAAATGATGATTCCAAAAGATTATAATAATATGATTCCATAAACCTACCTATCCACCCAGAATCACCACCGTTTAGCCAGCTATTTCCATCATTACCAGTATTATAAATATCTGTTGATGTAAAATGGCTTTTATTTTGTGAAGGATAACCTACCGATTGTAGTATTCTTAAAATTCCTTCATCATACAAATTTTTCAAACCAACTAATGCTGGATGCAAACCTAATTGTTGATTTTCTGATAATGTAAAGTCAAGATTTATAAATGAGTTTACACCTGAGTCTGGTATTCTTAAAGTTGGTCTTAAATTACTGTATAAATCATAATTATTTATAGGAATTACTGTATTTAACCCATCATTTCCCCCAGCTAAATTTATTAACACCAATTTTCTATTTGTAATATTGCAACCCAAGAAACCTTCTGCAACTTTCAGAGCTGAAGTTATCTCATTTGGAAAAAGACCTAAAGCTGATGCGCTACTAGTAAGTTTTATAAAATTTCTTCTTTTCAATTTTTAAATAGTTACATTAATTGATATTCTGGCGCATTAATCATTGCACCAATTAACAAATCTAATCTGTTTTTAACTGTTGTGTTTTCACCCGTAGCTAAATATTCATCCCAAGTATCTGACCAATAGTACGAAGGATATCCATCAAGTACCAATTCAGCAAAATAATTAACCCTGTCTTCATCTATAGATTGTGGATATAAAATATTAGCAATTTCTTCTATTAAGTAATAAATATTTCCGGGATTAGTAGAAGTGTTTTCAACAAAGACAACAGTGTCTAATTCTGAGCCAAATTGACCATTTCCGCCAAGTTTATTTCTACCAGTAATTAAACACTCTATTAATCTATATCTAGCCAATATGGTGCTTGAAGAAAACCAATGTCTATCAAAATCTGGGCTCTGATAAATTGCAGGATGACCAGCAACAGTATCTGGAGCAAACAGATTCATTCCACTCATTGGGAAATAAGAATTACGTAGAAAATATATAGTAAATCTATAATAATTCTCCATATCATCCTCTGGACTAGGAATACTAAATCCTAAATTCGTTATAGTTGATGATAATAATTGTAATGGGGATTTTACTATTGATCCTGTTATTTCATCTGTAGGATCAGAATCTGCAGCATCAAAGAAATGTTGAGAGGCAAGCAATCTTATTACAACAGGCAATATATTATAATTGTCTTGATATAGTTGTTGAGCTAATGGAGATAATATGGTGTCTTCAACTTCTTGATCCCATTCGCTTTTAACAAAAAATCTATAAAGTTTTTTTACATATGCCAAAGCTGTAGCTTCTTTGTTAAACACCATATCAACAAATTCATATAGCTCATTAAATATTGTTTCTTCAGTATCTCCTCCTGTTAATTCATAAGTATCAAAAGCATAACTAAAAGCTTTTGATCCTTGATCGTGTTGATTAATAGATACTCTTCCCATTGGAATATTGGTATCAGGATCAATTATACTTCTGTCTAGCTTAGTTTTAAATCCTGAAAAAACTCTAGCAGCTTGCTGAACATCTAGCTCTGTATAATTAGTGTAATCCCCTTCCCCAACTTGCTCACCTTTAGTAATGGTAAAAAGTTCAAGAAATTCTCTAGCATAATTCTCATTTGGATTATTAGCATTATTTTGAGTGTTATCTAAATAATTTAACATCGCATTGTCTAATGTAATTTTTTTAGCTATTTCTCTTAAACTTCCTTGTGAATAATATTCAAGTAATCTTAAATGATCATAATAGTAATGAGAGGCGCCTACATCTCCATTAGCTATTGTAAAAGTTGTATGTAGAAAAAAAGTAAGCTTGTCTTTTAAATTAACCCTATTTATCATATTATACCACCACCAAGCTGACAACAAGCCTCTCTTTCTTCCTTGATTTGGAATATCCGGAGGATAAACCCCTGAAGAAAGCCAATAACCATGTGGACCATCTAAGGGCAGTGGATCATAAGGTTCGTTATATGCTATCGAATTATCTTGCAGTATATAATCAATAGCATCAGTAGAATTTAAATTAGATATGTTATTTAATATATTATTGTTATAATGAAATAAACACCTTCTTGCTAAATGTTTGGCTCTTAATTGACCTAAATTTGAAGATAAGGGGTCAAGAGACATTACTAAATTTTTTAATTAGAATTTTTTTCAACATATATTGATGTAGAAGGAAAAGCAAATTCACTATTATGTTTATTAACTATCTCAATAATACTATAATTAATTTTTTGCTGAGCATCAATTAGGTCCTCCCATGCAGGACTATTTACATAATATAATACCATAATATCTAATGAACTAGATCCAAAACTTAAAAATCTAACTCTTCCATCGTCATTTGTCATTGGATGATCATCTACTAATTTTTGAATATCATTTACTATGTTTTTAATTTGTTCTATAGAAGTATCATAAGTAAGACCAATATTAAACTTTACTCTTCTTACAGGTCTAACCCCTAAATTGTCTAATTCAGTATTAATTATATTCTTGTTTGGAACAGTTACTACGCTTTTACCATATGTTCTAATTCTTGTACTTCTAAACCCAACTTTTTCAACTTTTCCTGTAACATCTCCAAGAGTAATAACATCGCCAACTTTAAAAGGCTTATCAAAAAAGATAGTAAACGATCCTAATAAATTTTCTATACTCTCTTTTGAAGCCAGGGCAATAGCCACACCCCCTACTCCAAGTCCAGCAATTAAAGCAGTGATGTTTACACCAAACACATTCCCAAGGATTATAACTAGTGCAAAAATAATTATTACAACCTTTGTAAGATCAATAGCAAAAGGAATAAGTCCATCATCAACTTTACTCTCAGTTTGGGCAGCTTTGTCTTTTAGCTTAATACCAACAAAGTCAACAGATCTAAGAATAGTCCAAAAAATTGAATAAATAACAGCTAGATAAAACCCTTTATCAATAACCATTTTCAATCCAAACTCAGAGCTATCAACTAAGCCCCATTCAGGAGGAAAATTAAGTACATTTGATCCTATGTATAAAATCATTAATAGGAAAAAATAATAGAGAGGTTTTCTTAATAGTGAATTTAACATACCCCTTTCACTATCAGAGTCTTTACTGCCAAATAATTTATGTGCAGTTTTTAGTAAATATGATATAATTGGTCTAGCTATAATTAAACCAACTATAATTGTTAAAACAAAGTATAAATAATCCTTAACTGAATTATTTAAAAATTCAATACTTAAAAATTCCAAATCCATATTCTTATGATTATACTCAAAAATAACAAAAATAATACTAACGATTTAATAATATAATTTTCTTTTAGCTCTAATTAAATATTTTGTATATTAATAGTCTTATCATTGTTAATAATAAACCATATGAAAAATTTTAAATCAATTTTAGCTATTGTTACTCTTTCTGCAATTAGCTATTCATGTAATAACTCAGCTGTACAAAGAATGTCTGAAAAGATAAATCCTGAAGAACCAGAAAGAGCTGTTGGGATGTCTGACTGGGCAGGTGTAGAAGATATGAAATGGCATATAGGAACTCAAGAAGCTGTTGATGTAGCAAAAAATATGGACTCTGCATGGAAAGCAAGAGATTACGAAACAATGAGAACGTATATTTCTGACACTGCAAAAATCACTTCTTCTAATGGTTTTACATTTAATTCTCCTGATGAATTTATTACAAGCCGAAAAAAACAGGATTCTAGAAGAGATTCACTTGGAGCAACTTTTGATTGGAAATTTATTAATCTATTCTCTGTTGATTTAGATCCAACAACAGGTGGAGAACATATTCACGCAGATTATTTTGGCATGTATAAACAAGATGGTAAAGAAGATAATTTTAGAATAATGAATAGATACTATATAATTGATGGAAAAATTATGGTGTGGAACTCTTATTTTCAAGATATAATTGAAGAAACTCCAGAGAAAGAAACTGAAGAAGAAACTGAAGAATAATAATTAAAATATATAAAAATGAAAAAACTTAAATTAATTTTTACAATAGCAATCCTTGCTGCTTTTGTGTACTCATGTAACAATTCTGCTGTTCAAAGAATGATGGAAGAACCTGTAGAGCCTGAAAGATCAGTTGGGTTTACAAACTGGTCAGATGATGGAGCTGAATATAAATTCCATTTAGGAACTGATGAAGCTGTTCAAGTGGTAAGAGATCTTGATGAAGTTTGGACAAATCATGATTGGGAAGGAGTTAGAGGAATGCTTGCTGATACTGCTAAATTCTATTGGAGAAACGGAAATGTGCAATCAGTAGATGAATTTATGACTCAAATAAGCACAGATAGTACTTTACTTGTAAATTGGAAATTCAACGGCGCATTCTCTGTTGATCTAGACCCAACTAGAGGAGGTGAACACGTTCATGCTAATTTCTCAGTATCTACTCAAACTGATAGCACCACTGTAAAAAGAGATCTTATCGAAAGATACTATATTATTGATGGGAAAGTTGTTACTTGGCATCAATTCAGTATTGATGTAAAATAATCCTTCTTAAGACTAAAAGTAAAAAAAGCACTATAACGGTGCTTTTTTTATTTAAAATCATAATATAATCGTGATATCAAATTGTACATTTTTTTGATAGAAATTTAGCAAAAGAACATGAAGTATAAGAATAAAATTGTTTTGATTACAGGGAGTGGGTCTGGTATTGGAAAAGCAGCAGCCTTAGCTTTTTCTAAAGAAGGCGGCACAATTATTGTTTCTGATATAAATGAAATTAATGGCTTAAAGACTGTTTCAGAAATAATTAAAAATAATGGGAAAGCCTCTTTTTTTAAGACTGATGTATCAAATTTTGATATGGTACAAAGCCTGATGGATTTCATTATTGAAAAATATGGAAGATTAGATGTTGCTATTAATAATGCAGGAATCGGCGGAGATTTTGCAAAAATAACAGATATAACTTTAGAATCATGGGATAAAACCATGTCTGTAAATTCTTCAGGTGTATTTTATTGTATAAAAACTCAGATTCCTATAATGTTAAAGCAAGGCAAGGGAGTTATTTTAAATACTTCTTCAATTGCTGGAATCAGAGGGTTGCCAAATGCTATTGCTTATTCCGCAAGTAAACATGCAGTTATAGGTATTACAAAAACTGCAGCTATGGAATATGCTAAAAATAACATTCGAGTTAATGCTCTTTGTCCAGTATTTACTATCACCCCAATGTTTGACCCTGAAGCTATGGATAAATTGAAAGAGGGCATCTCTGAAAGACTAAAAGCAAACATTCCTATGAAACGTTTTGCAAATGTAATGGAGCAAGTTAATACTATGTTATGGCTTTGTTCAGATGAGGCAAGTTTTATAACTGGTCAAGCGATTTCAGTTGACGGTGGGATAACTGCATAGATAAATTATTGTATCTAAGAGTGATCCTAGAAACCTAAGCAATAGACTTAATTACGAAACAGAATTTAATTGAATTCTGTTTCGTAATAACTTATTTTAATTGTTTCCTAATATTAAAGGCAACCCGTCTTTCCCGCTACCTATAATTACAACTTTCGTATTTGGAGATTGAGCTAGCTTTAAAGTTGCTTCGATTCCTTTATCTCTTAGAATATTTGAAGTTAAAGAAGCAGCCAAAATTCTATTTGCATCAGCCTTACCTCTTGCTTCAATTCTTTGTTTTTCAGCTTCTTTTTTTGCTACCTCCAGTTTAAAGTCATATTCTTCAGATGCTTGTTCTTGTTTTAGTTTTCTCTCAATTGCTTCATTCATTGATTGCGGCAAGGTTACATCTCTTACTAAAATCTCATTTAATTGAATGTATTGATCTGAAACAATTTTCTTAGTCTCTGCATAAATCTCTATTTGAATTGCATCTCTTTTTGTTGAATATAATTCTTGTGGCGTATATCTTCCCACGACACTTCTTGCGGCTGATCTTATTGCAGGCAAAAGTATTCTTTGTTTATACGCCTCACTCTTTTCTTGATGTAGCCTACCTAAGTTTGCATAGTCTGGTTGAAACCATGCTGAAACTTCAAGTTTTATATCTAATCCATTTGATGATAGCACATTCATTTTTTCAAATACTTCTTGTTGTCTAACCTCATATACATAGACTTTATTCCAAGGAAGTACAATGTGAAATCCCTCACCCATTGCTGGTTCATCAGTAACTACACCTCCTCCAAAAAGTTTATACAAAACTCCTGCTTCACCAGGGCCTATAGTTACAAATGATTTAGCTAAAATTAACATACTAAATGTTACAAAAATTAACAACGGTATTCCTATTTTTGGTATTTTATTCATTTTTTTATTTTTTTAATATTAATAATTTATGTTAGTAATCCTCCATCGATGTTTAATACTTGGCCTGTCACATATGATGACATATCACTAGCTAACCAAACACATGCATTAGCAACATCTACAGGAGTCCCTCCTCTTTTAAGAGGAATTGAATTTCTCCAATTATCTATAATTTTTTTATCTAATTTTTCAGTCATTTCAGTTTCTATAAAACCTGGGGCAATAATATTACATCGTATATTTCTTGAGCCTAATTCTAATGCAATAGATTTTGAAAAACCAATAATACCTGCTTTTGAAGCAGCGTAATTTGATTGTCCTGCATTTCCTTTTACTCCTACAACTGAACTTATGTTTATTATTGACCCACTTCTTTGTTTTAACATGGTTTTTTGAACAGCTTTTGTCATATTGAATACTGAATTTAAATTAACCTTTATAACTTGGTTAAAATCTTCCTCTTTCATTCGCATTAACAGATTATCTCTAGCAATACCTGCATTATTAACTAAAATATCAATACTGTCAAAATCTGTGTTTATTTTTTCGACAACTTCTATTGAATCACTATAATTAGATGCATCTGATTGGTAGGCTACAGCTTTTACACCTAAACTAATTAATTCTTTTTCAAATTCTTTAGCTAATTCGACAGATTTACTAAAAGTAAATGCAACATTAGCACCATTTAATGCAAACACTTTAGCAATCCCCTTCCCTATGCCTCTTGAAGCACCAGTTATTATTGCTGTTTTTCCTTTTAGTAATTTCATATAAATATAATTAAAATTAATAAAATATAACTTTATTACGATAATATGCTGTGTACTTTTTTTCCAATCTCTGCAGGAGAATCAACAACATTTACACCATATTCGTTTAATATTTTCTTTTTAGCTCTAGCTGTATCATCAGAGCCTCCCACTATAGCACCAGCATGTCCCATTGTTCTACCTCTTGGAGCTGTTTCTCCAGCAATAAATCCAACTACTGGTTTCTTACTATTACTCTCATTGTACCATTTAGCCGCTTCAGCTTCTAATTGTCCTCCTATCTCCCCTATCATAACTATACATTCTGTCTCCGAATCATTTACAAACATTTCCATAGCATCCTTTACAGTTGTTCCAATTATTGGATCACCTCCAATCCCTATTGCTGTACTTATACCAAACCCTTGTTTAACAATCTGATCTGCTGCTTCATATGTTAATGTTCCTGATTTAGATATAATTCCAACTTTTCCTTTTTTAAATATAAATTCTGGCATAATACCGACTTTTGCTTCATCTGGGGTTATAACACCAGGACAATTAGGTCCAACCATTATACATGAGAATTTATTTAAATGGTTTTTAACCTTTATCATATCAGAAATTGGAATACCTTCAGTAATAGTAATTATAACCTTAATTCCTGCTTCTGCTGCTTCAATAATTGCATTAGCTGCATAGGCTGGAGGAACAAATATTATACTTGTATCTGCTTGCAATTTATCTACTGTTTCCTTAACTGTGTTAAAGACTGGTCTATCAAGATGTATTTGACCTCCTTTTCTTGGAGTTACTCCAGCAATAATATTAGTTCCATATTCAATCATTTGACGAGCATGGAAAGTTCCTTCTTTTCCTGTAAATCCCTGAACAATTATTCTAGAATTTTTATCTACTAATACACTCATTAATTATATATAATTATAAAATTATTCTTTAACTCTTTCTTTATAGTTCCCTTTAATGGAATCAACTTTTATCTTATCTCCTTCATTGATAAACAAAGGAACATTAACTACTGCCCCTGTCTCTAATGTAGCAGGTTTTGTTGCATTTGTAGCTGTATTACCTTTTACTCCAGGTTCTGTAGAAATAACTTCAAGTACCACATTAGCAGGCATTTCTACAGATATTGGCAATCTATTCTCAGAATTTGTAATCACAGTAACAATCTCACCTTCTTTCATTAATTGAGGATTGTCTAATAATTTTTCTTCAATAGAAATCTGATTAAAATCATCTGTATTCATGAAATGATACATGTTGTTGTCATTATATAAATACTGAAATTTATTTGTCTCTACTCTAACAACATCTATCTTATGTCCAGAAGAAAATGTATTATCTACTACTTTTCCAGATGTTAAACTTTTTAATTTTGTTCTAACAAAAGCGGGACCTTTTCCAGGTTTAACATGCAAAAACTCTATGACTTTATATATATCGTGATTATGTTTAATACATAGCCCGTTTCTAATTTCAGATGTATTACTCATTATCTTCTAATTTGATTTAACATATCCTTTCATAATACCCCTATGTGAGTTTCTTATGAATTGAAGTATTTCATCTCTTTCATTAGAAGCTTCCATTTCAGCCTCTATAATTTCACAAGCCTGAGTATTATTGTAAGTTTTTTGATATAAAATCCTATAAATGTTTTGAATTTCTGTTATTTTTTCAGATTTATAACCTCTTCTTCTTAGACCAACAGAATTAATGCCGACATAAGACAAAGGTTCCCTTGCAGCTTTAACATATGGAGGCACATCTTTTCTTACTAAGCATCCACCAGTAACAAATGCATGATTTCCGATTGAACAGAACTGATGCACTGCAGTTAATCCCGAAATTATAACATGTTCACCAATAGTAACATGACCTGCAAGAGTTGTGTTATTTGAAAAGATGCAATTATCTCCAACTATACAATCGTGAGCAATATGAGAATACGCCATAATTAAACAATTATTGCCAATAACTGTTTTATTTCTTTCATGAGTTCCTTTATTAAGAGTAGCACATTCTCTTATTGTTACATTATCCCCTATTTCAACATATGTTTTCTCATTTTTATATTTTAAATCTTGAGGAATCGCAGATATTACTGCTCCAGGAAATATATTACAATTCTTTCCAATTCTTGCGCCATCCATTATTGTAACATTTGATCCAATCCAGCTACCCTCTCCAATGACAACATCTGCATCTATAGTAGTGAATGGTTCAATCACTACGTTTTTTGCAATTCTTGCATCGGGATGAGTAAATGATAATATTTGTTTCATATTTACTTAACTTTTATTATTTGGGCTGTTAATTCGGCTTCTGCACATAATGTGTGATTTACAAAAGCTAAACATTTCATGTGACAAATTCCTCTTCTAACAGGGTCTAGCAAGTTACATTTAAAAATTATAGTATCCCCAGGAAAAACTTTGCTTTTAAATTTAACCTTATCAATTTTTGCAAAAAATGTTAAATAATTCTCAGGATCCGAAACTTTTGTCAATACAAGTATTCCCCCAATCTGTGCCATTGCCTCAATTATTATAACTCCTGGTAAGATAGGATAATCTGGAAAATGGCCTTTAAAAAAATATTCATCTGACTTAACATGTTTTAATCCCAGTATATCATTCTCATTCAGCTCATAAATTTCATCAATAAATAAAAAAGGATCTCTGTGCGGTAAAATTTCTTTTATCTTTTTTGAATCCATTATAGGTTTTCTCCCTTCTATTATTGGGCTTTGACTTATTAATAATTCTTTCTTTCTTTCTTTTATAGCTTTTTCTATTACAGAACTCATTTTTCTCGCGAATTCTGTATTTACATAATGTCCGGGTTTAGAAGCAATTATTCTTCCTCTAATCCTAGTACCAATTAATGCTAAATCACCCATAACATCCAATAGTTTGTGGCGAGCTGCTTCATTGGGGTAATGGAGAGTTAGATTGTCAAGTATACCATTTGGATTAACCTTTATATGTTTTCTATTAAATGCTTTTTTCAGTTTCTTCATTGTAGAATCTGATAAGGGCTTATCTACATAAACTATAGCATTGTTTAGATCACCCCCTTTAATTAAACCTTTATTAAGGAGCATTTCTATTTCATGTAAGAAACTAAATGTTCGTGAATCAGATATATCATCTTTAAAGTTCTTTATCGAACTCATTGTTGCATTTTGAGTTCCTAGAACTTTTGTGCCAAAATCAACCATTGTTGTTATTTGATATTCACTTGAAGGAATTACTGTTATTTCACTGCCACTTTTTGGATCCTTATATGAAATAATATTTCTTACAACAAATTCTTTTCTTTTTTCATTAAGTTCTTTTTTCCCAGCGGATTCAATAGCTTCAACAAAGTACTTTGAAGAACCATCCATTATGGGAGGTTCAGAGGCATTTAGTTCTATTTTGACATTATCTATTTCTAATCCCACAAGAGCAGCTAAAACATGCTCACAAGTTTGAATTTTTATATTGTTTTTATTTAAACAAGTTCCCCTGTCAGTGTTAAAGATATATTTAATGTTTGCTTCAATTATTGGTTTATCTTTAAGATCAATTCTTATAAATGTATATCCATTATTTGCATCAGCTGGTTTAAAAGTTAAGTTAACTTCTTTTCCTGTGTGTATGCCAACTCCTTTTAGAGAAACGGCTTTCTTTATAGTAGTTTGATTATCGTTAGTTAGAACTATCATTTTTCTTTTTTAGATTTTCAATATCCTTTACATATCTGTCTAAATTCTTAAAGTGAACATACGATCTATTAAAATCTCTTTCCTCAAATCCTGGACTTCCTTTAATTATTAAATTATCTTTTACACTTTTGTAGATACATGCTTTCCCTTGAATTTTAACATTGTCTCCTATTGTTATATGTCCAACCATACCTACCTGTCCTCCAATTTGGCAATTCTTTCCAATTTTTGTTGAACCAGCTATTCCACATTGAGCTGCCATAACAGTGTTTTCACCTATAACTACATTATGGGCTATTTGAACCAAATTATCAAGCTTTACCCCTTTATTTATCACTGTTGAACCTAATGTTGCTCTATCAATTGTAGTAGAAGCACCTATCTCAACATTGTCTTTAATTATCACATTTCCTATTTGAGGGATTTTTTGAAATGTTCCTGACCTATCAGGCGCAAAACCAAAACCATCAGAACCAATAACCGAATTTGAGTGTATAATACAATTATTGCCAATTATACATTTTTTATAGATTACTGAACCTGAGTATATAATTGTATTATTTCCAATAGCAACATCATCATCTATATTAACATTATTTAGTATAACAACATTTTCACCAATAACAACATTTTCACCAATACAAGAAAAGTGACCAATAGAAACATTTTTTCCAATTTTAGATGATGCTGAAACTACTGTAGAATCATTTATTCCTGATTTTTTGACAGAACTATCATCAAATTTGTGCAGCAATTTTACAAATGCTATATATGGGTCTTTAACTCTTATTAGTGTAGCAGAGATGTTTTGCGTAAACTTAAAATCTTCAGCAACAATTATAATTGAAGCTTTTGTTTTATATACCCATGGTATATACTTCTTATTACTTAAAAAAGTAATAGAATTTTTCGTTGACTCTTCTATTTTATCTAGTGAATTAACTTCGTTAGAAGAATCTCCATCAATTTTTCCATTTAATATTTCTGCTATTTCTAGCGTAGTAAATTTCATTGCATACAAAATTAGGAAATTTCAATAAATTCATTGTTAATGTAATCACAAAAGTTTAATGGTAATAATTATGTAAATTTACGCTATCTAAATTTATATACTTGATTAGATGGTTAAAACAAAGATTTTATGGGTTGATGATGAGGTAGAGTTATTAAAACCTCACATAATTTTTTTAGAAAATAAAGATTTTTTAATTCAACCTTGTAACAATGGATCTGATGCTGTAAAAATGATGAGGAATGAAAATTTTGATGCTGTTCTTTTAGATGAAAATATGCCAGGATTAAATGGGATTGAGACTCTTACTCTTATGAGAGATATTAGTTCCAATATTCCTATAATTATGATAACCAAAAGTGAAGAAGAAAACATAATGGATGATGCTATTGGGAACAAAATTTCAGATTATTTGATTAAACCTGTAAATCCAAAACAAATTCTTTTAAGCTTAAAAAAGAATTTAAATGATGCGGAAATTATTTCTGATAAAACTATTTCAGGTTATCAACAAGAATTTAGAAATATTTCAATTGAACTATCAAACATAAACTCAATTAAAGGATGGGTAGATATGTATCTCAAGTTAGTTTCCTGGGAGATTAAATTAGAAGAGAATAATAATGAGACAATGATGGAAATACTAATGTCTCAAAAAAATGAAGCTAATCGATTGTTTGCAAAATTTATTGAGAATAATTATCAACAATGGCTAAATAATAACTCATCTGCGCCAATACTTTCAAATTCCCTAATTAAGGATAGATTAGTGAAAGAATTGTCTGATTCAAAACCTACTTTATTTTTAGTTATTGATAATTTAAGATATGATCAATGGAGAGTTATAGAGCCATTAATTTATAACTACTACAATAAAATTCATGAAGAGGCTTATTTTAGTATTCTCCCTACAACTACACAATATGCAAGAAATTCTCTTTTTTCTGGATTAATGCCTTTGGAAATAGCAAAAAACCATCCTAATTATTGGAAAAATGATTCTGATGAAGGTGGTAAAAACCTTTATGAAGAACAACTCTTAAAAGACAATCTAAAAAGATTAGGATATAGCGGTATCTCCTGTGAATATAACAAGATCACAAATCTTAAAAATGGACAAAAATTATCAAATAATTTAAAAGATAAATTGAAAAACGATTTAACTGTAATTGTCTACAATTTTGTTGATATGCTATCGCATTCAAAAACTGAAATGGAAATAATAAAAGAGTTGGCATCAAATGATAAAGGATATAGATCATTAACATTAAGTTGGTTTAAAAACTCTCCCCTATTTGAAATTATCAAAAAGGGGCGTGAACATGGTTTTAAGTTAGTAATAACAACTGATCATGGAACAATTAATGTAAAGAACCCTTCAAAAATTATAGGCAATAGAGAAACAAGTCAAAACCTCAGATATAAAACTGGAAGGAGTCTTACTTATAACAATAAAGAAGTTATTTCATATGAGAATCCTAATGATATTTTTCTACCTAATATTTCAATAAACAGTTCATATGTATTTGCAAAAGAAAACACATATCTAGTATATCCTAATAACTACAATTATTATGTCAATTTTTTTAGAGATACCTACCAACATGGTGGTATTTCTTTAGAAGAAATTATAATTCCCTATGTTGTGTTGATGCCGAAAATTAAAAAATGACAAAAACCATTAATTATTCAATTGAAGAAATTAGTAGAACAGCCAAGATAATTTTATCTTTAAAACCTTCTTCTAAAATATTTATTTTTAACGGAGAAATGGGGTCTGGAAAAACTACTCTAATCAAGGCTATAATAAAAGAGTTAGGATATGAAGGTACTGTAAGTAGCCCTACATTTTCTATAATAAATGAATATTTAAATGGTGATAAAATATATCACTTCGATTTTTATCGTATTAAAAATAAAAATGAATTATTAGATATAGGAATAGATGAATATATCAGTAGCAATAATAGGTGTTTTGTTGAATGGCCTAATTTAATTACAGATATACTTCCCGATAAGCATATTGAATTAAATATAGATGTTATTTCAAGTGATGACCGGAAATTAACAATTAACTATTAGCTATTTATATATGAATTTTTATAAAAGATTACTGTTTTTTTCATCTGGATTTGTTATTGGTCTACTAATACTATCATTTTTTTTAGCTGGTAAAAGAACCTCATTTAGCTATCTGCCCAATGACAGAGTTATAAAAAATATTAATACAAAAAAGATAATTTATGATAAACTGTCTGATACAATAACCTCATTAGATTCAATCTTAATAAAAAAAATTATATTTAATGGTAGAATTGATTTCTCTAAAAGTAAAACAAAGCTAGACTCTTGCAATTATTATCATATTGAAAATAAAATAGATGGAAAAAAATATATGGTATTAGTAAAAAATTGTGATGGATATGTGTTGGTAGATAAGTTTAGAAAATTGAATTAATTATTTGATTCCAATTTTCTTCTTTTTATTTCTTTGCTTATTAGTTTTAATTCTCTAGAAGTCTGACCAGAGATAGATGAATTTTCGTCTAATCTTCTAATTAAATATGGAATAACTTCTTTAATTGGGCCAAATGGCAAATATTTACTGACATTATAATTATTTAAAGCTAAATTAAAACTGATATTATCACTCATTCCATATAATTGGCTAAACCATACTCTTTTATCATTATTTTTTATTTGATGTTTTTCCATTATTTCAATAGCCAAAAGATTACTTCTTTCATTATGAGATCCAATAAATAGATTAAAATCATTTATATTACTAAAAATAAAACTCATACAGTTATTATAGTTTTCATCTGTTTTAAGCTTTGTTTCACAAATTGGAGATTTATAATTATTAGATTTAGCTCTTCTTCTCTCTTTTTCCATATAAGCCCCCCTAACTAATTTGATACCTATCTTTATATTTGATTTAGAAAGTCTTTTATGTAAGTCGGATAAATATTCAAAACGATCTATTCTATATGTTTGTATGGTATTATATACAATACATGATGAATTATTGTACTTAATCATTAGCTTTTCAATTAATTCATCTATCGATTTTTGAATCCAACTCTCTTCAGCATCTATTAAAATCGATATTCCACTTTTTGCAGCAGAATTACATATCTGATCATATCTTTGCTCAACTCTTTGCCATTCATCAATTTCATTTTTATTTAAACTATCATTATTAGTCTTTTTTAGGTATAAATCAAATCTTCCAACAGCTGAAGGCTTAAATACTATAAAAGATGATACAGACTGTTTTTCACTTAAGTCAATTAAATTTAATGTTTTATTTAAAGTATGTTCGTAACTACTTTCTGTATTAGACCCTTCAATAGAGTAATTTAATATACATCTTATATTATTTTCATTTAGTTTATTTATTACTTTAAAACATTCTTTTTCATTTTCTCCACCACAGAACTGTTCAAATATTGTTTTTTTAATCAGGTTATCTATTGGGAAATGTATTTTTATTAATAAGTTTAATAAGTGCTTTCCTATAAAGGCTAGTGATGGATACGATAGTAATTTAAACAAGATATAAGCCCTTTTTAGCTCATAATTTGATTTATAGCTAAATGCTGTCTTTGTATCGTCAAAATGGCTTAAAACGTTCATTACATCCATTTATTTACACAAATATATCTAGAAGAAAAATGTATTTTAAATAAATGTTGATTTTTTTTTTATTTGATTAAATTATAAATTAATGCTACTGGGAATAATTAATGGTTTGTAATCAAACAGAAATTTTATTAATGTCCTTAAAAATTGAATGCATAAGTCTTTTGTTATCATTTATGCTTTCCTCTAATGAAATCATAGATTCAGATCTGTACACTCCATCAATTTCATCAAGTTTAAAGATAATATTCTTAGCATGAATTGTACTTCTAGCTCTTATCTTACAGAAAACATTAAATTTTCCAGTTGTGATATGTGTAACTGTAACATTGGGAATCTGTTTAATTCTTTCAATTATAAACTTAATTTGAGATGAATTGTTAATATATAATCCTACATATGCAATAAACGTATAACCAAGTTTATCATAATCTAATATTAGGGAAGAACCTTTGATTAGCCCTGATTGTTCCATTTTTTTTACTCTAACATGTACAGTGCCGACAGATATATAGCTTTTTTGCAATATCAGTGAATGGAATTCTTGTATTTTCAATTAACATGTCAAGAATTCTGTGATCAATATCATCCATTTTAAGTTGTTTTGACATAGTTCTAGGTGTAATTTAAAATTATTTTACTAAATATATCATTTTTATAAAAATTCTGTAAAATATTGTACATAATGTTATGAATAATTTATTGTAATAGTGGTTTTTTATATAATATATCAATGTTTGTAATGGTGTATTTAGTATTAATTGTAAACAAAATCTACAACAAAAACACAGTTATAGATGTGTTTTATATAATATATGTATAAAACACTGCAACTCAATTACTTATATAATCTTATCTAAAGTTTAACTATTATTAATTTAATTAATTTTATTTGGTTTATCTCTCTTGTTTGTTTACATTTGTTAACAGTATGGATATATCAAAAAGAATATTAAAAATAATAAATGAGAGAGGAATGAGTTCTTCAAAATTTGCGGGCACAATTGATGTAAGAAGATCAAACCTATCCCACATACTGTCTGGAAGAAACAAGCCAAGCAATGATTTCTTTCATAAAATCAAAAAAATCTACCCAGAAATTGATTTAAATTGGTTAATTACAGGTGAAAAGCTAAAAAAAGATAGTAATTTTGTTAAATCAGAAGCTAGTGAAGTAGATTCTGTGATAGTTTTTTTTAACGATGGATCCTATAAAAAATTTAAAAAATAAGTCTTTTCTAACAGAGAATATATCTATTTTTTATATAGCAATAACCCTACTCCTATTTAGCTCTTGTAATTCAATAGAAAGAGATTGTTATAAATTTAGGTCGGGAAAATTTTTAACGCAAACAGAAATCAATGACACCATATACACGTCTATTTTTACAAGAAATGATAAAATACAAGTTGAAAGCTTTAATAATATAATCGATTCAAGTATATGCAGATGGATTAACAACTGTGAACTAGTATTAAGAACATTAAATCCTAAGTCCAAATCAGAATTAAAGAATATCCATATAAAAATACTTACAACAACAGATAGCTCATATACTTATGAGTATTCTTTTGTAGGAGAAAATAGAAAAGAGATAGGATTGGCTATAAAAATAGGAGATTAGAAAAGAGCTGTCTGTCCAATATCTTCATCTTTAATAATTTTTTCACCAACAACCTCTATTTCATCTGCCGGCATTTCAACAGGCGGTTCGTATTCAATAGCCTCTAAAGTGTTAATTTGCTTGATTTTCTCTGAACTAAGCTGGTTACCCATAGCCTTAACCCCTTTTATTGAAATAAACTGCTCTAATTCAATTACTTGATTTGGTTTTTGAGTTTTATTTTTAATTTTATTAAAAACAATTTCGATTACTGGCTTCCAATCTGTTGAAATTAACTCTAAAAATGAATCTTTATGGTCTGAAATAAATTTCTCATGCTTATTTTCATTTTCTACAAGAAAGCGTTTAACAAAGAATCGTTGCTTTTTTCCATCAAAATATACTACTGATAGCGGCTTTTTAGGTGTCCATTTTTCTAGAACTATCATATCATCGCTGAAATGAGTAGACATATCAGGATCTATTATCTTTAAACTACCATCTTGAAGTACAACTAATATTTTATCTTCACCTCTAAATTCTCCAAGCAAATCCCCTCTGCCATCTACATTAAGTCTTTGCACAGTATCATCAAACCATATTTTTCTTGGTTTAAGTGTAGAAATGCCTTTTTCTTTAAGGTCAATTCTCTTAACATTATGTTTAGTGATTTGATTACCTCTTATCATTCTACCTTTAATCATATAATCTGAAAAATTAACATCCCATTTCAGCTTCTTTAGTTTTGGATTTTTCCTAAGATTAATTGTGACCCTTTCTGCCTCACCATTTGGGTTTGCAGAAAAATACTTAACAACACCTTCTTTTATTGATCCAATTAAGCTATAAGGTTTATCTCTAGTTATTCCATGCACAGGGAAACGCTTTAGATAACAATAACCTTTATCACCATCTCTATATATCATATTATAAATTGTCCTCTTGTCCTTCTTTTTAAACACTGCTACATGAATTATATTCTTACCAATAAATGTTTTTGTATCAACTTTCGTTATAATCATTTTTCCATTTTCAGTAAAAACTACAATATCATCAATATCACTACAATCACACACATATTCATCCTTTCTCATAGAAGTTCCAACAAAACCTTCGACCCTATTAACATATAGTTTAGTATTTCTTATTACTACCTTCTTGGCATCAACATCATCAAATATTCTAATTTCTGTTTTTCTTTCTCTATTTTTTGAATAATTTTTTTTTAGTTTTTGGAGATAAGCTATCGAGTAGTTTATAACATCATCTAAATGATCCTTAACTTCTTTAATTTGGGCTTCTAGATTTAGTATTTTCTCATTAGCTTTATCTGAGTCAAATTTTGAAATTCTTTTGATTTTAATTTCAGTCAGTCTTATTAAATCATCATCTACAACCTCTCTTTTTAACTTTTTAATATAAGGTTTCAAACCCTGATCAATAGCAAATAAAACCCCCTCCCAGGTGGTTTCTTCTTCAATATCTCTATATATTTTATTTTCTATAAAAATTCGTTCTAAAGAAGCATTATGCCATTGATCTTCAAGCTCTCCTACTTTAATCTTGAGTTCTTTTTTAAGTAATTTAACAGTGTTATCAGCAGATATCTTTAAAATATCAGAAACTCCAAGAAAAACAGGCTTATTGTCTTGAATAATACAAGTAAGTGGAGATATAGATATTTCACAGTTCGTAAATGCATAAAGAGCATCAATTGTCTTATCAGGAGATATTCCATTTGGAATATATACTAGTATTTCAACACTAGATGCTGTATTATCATCTATTTTCTTAATCTTAATCTTGCCCTTTTCATTTGCTTTTAATATTGAATCAATTAATGAGGTTGTAGTTGTTCCGAAAGGGATTTCACTAATAAGAAGTGTTGTTTTATCCATTACAGAAATCTTGGCTCTAATTCTAACTCTCCCTCCCCTTTTTCCGTCGTTATAGTTAGTAAAATCAGCTATGCCTCCAGTTATAAAATCTGGTAATAAAGTAAACTTCTTTTGTTTTAGATAACTAATAGAAGCTACAGCTAATTCTATAAAGTTATGGGGTAAAATCTTTGTAGAAAGACCAACTGCGATTCCCTCAGCTCCTTGCACTAAAAGCAATGGGAATTTTACAGGCAAGTTAATAGGCTCTTTTCTCCTTCCATCATAAGATGCTTGCCAATTAGTAACTTTAGGGTTAAAGACAATCTCTAGTGCAAACTTTGATAATCTTGCTTCTATATATCTTGATGCAGCTGCTCTATCTCCAGTTAATATGTTGCCCCAGTTTCCTTGAGTATCAATTAAAAGATCTTTTTGTCCAATCTGCACCATAGCATCCGCAATGCTAGCATCGCCATGTGGATGATACTGCATAGTGTGCCCAACAACATTAGCTACTTTATTATACCTTCCATCATCTAAATCCTTCATTGACTGCATTATTCTCCTTTGCACAGGCTTGAAACCATCCTCAACTGAAGGAACTGCTCTCTCAAGGATTACGTATGAAGCATAGTCCAAAAACCACTCTTTATACATACCAGCAACCCTAGTAATTACATTTTCTTGACTATAATCTAAATCATCCATTTTTCAATACTAATCAACTTTATCTAACTCAGCTTTTAAATTATCAATAATAAAAGACTGTCTATCTGGAGTGTTTTTACCCATATAGAATTGTAATAACTCATTTATAGACATATCATTATCAAGCATTACGGGGTCTAATTTTATATTATCTCCAATAAAGAATTTAAATTCATCCGGCGATATCTCACCTAACCCCTTAAATCTAGTTATTTCAGGATTAGTCTTTAACTTATCTATTGCTGTTCTTTTTTCATCTTCAGAATAGCAATAGATAGTTTCTTTATTATTTCTTACCCTAAACAAAGGAGTTTGTAATATATACAAATGCCCAGTTTTGATCAAATCAGAAAAGAATTGTAGAAAAAATGTTATAAGTAAAAGTCTTATATGCATTCCATCAACATCAGCATCTGTAGCAATAACAATATTATTATATCTTAAGTCTTCAATTGAATCCTCAATATTTAGTGCTGCTTGTAACAAATTAAATTCTTCGTTTTCATAAACAATTTTTTTTGACATTCCATAGGAATTTAAAGGCTTACCCCTCAAACTAAAAACTGCTTGGGTATTTACATCTCTAGATTTTGTTATACTACCTGAAGCTGAATCTCCCTCTGTTATAAACAATGTTGTATCTAATCTTTTTTCATTTTTTAAATCTCCAAGATGGACTCGACAATCACGAAGTTTTTTATTGTGTAAATTAGATTTTTTTGCTCGTTCTCTTGCTATTTTTCTTATTCCAGAAAGTTCTTTTCTTTCTTTTTCTGCTTGCAATATTTTCCTATGAATCTGTTCTGCAATCTCTGTATTCTTGTGAAGATAATTATCAAGTTCTTTTTTTAAAAAATCATTAATATACACTCTCACTGAAGGAAGCTCTCCTCCCATTTCGGAAGATCCTAATTTAGTTTTTGTTTGACTCTCAAAAACAGGTTCCATTACTTTAATAGAAATAGCTGATACAACTGATTTTCTAATATCTGAAGATTCGTAATTCTTTCCAAAAAACTCTCTTATTGTCTTAACAAGAGCTTCCCTAAATGCACTTAAATGGGTTCCGCCTTGAGTAGTATTTTGTCCATTAACAAAGGGGTGATATTCTTCAGTGTATTGTGATTTACTATGTGTTATAGCTACTTCAATATCCTCACCTTTTAAATGTATTATTGGATAAAGCAATTCTGAATCATTAATTCTTTCTGTCAAAAGATCTTTTAGTCCATTCTCACTATAATATTTTTCTCCATTAAAAATTATAGTTAAACCTGGATTTAAATAAACATAGTTTTTAAGCATTTTTGAGATGTATTCATTTCTATACTTAAAATTTTTAAAAATTGATTCATCAGGTATGAAGGAAACTTTTGTTCCTCTTCTTCTACTAGAAGGTTCAGCATCCTGATGATTTCCTAATTCTCCTTGATTAAATTCTGCAATAGCAGATTTTCCGTCTCTATTAGACTCTACTTTAAAATAATCAGAAAGAGCATTTACAGCTTTTGTTCCTACACCATTTAACCCGACAGCTTTTTTGAATGCACGTGTATCATATTTTCCACCAGTATTCATTTTTGAAACAACATCTATAAGTTTGCCTAATGGGATACCTCTACCATAATCCCTTACAATAACTTTGGATGACTGAACAGAAACTTCTATTGTTTTTCCTGCACCCATTATAAACTCATCTATAGAGTTGTCAAGTACTTCCTTTAGTAAAATATAGATACCGTCATCTGGAGAAGAACCATCACCTAATTTTCCAATATACATTCCTGGACGCATTCTTATATGCTCCTTCCAATCAAGAGATCTTATATTTTCTTCAGTATATTGGTTTTTTATATCCATCTGATAAATATTTGCTAATATAAGATATCAGTTGAAGAAAATTAATTAAGAAATTACAAAGTAATTAACAAATTATTTATAAGGTTAGTTTTTAGCTATTTCGTGAAATATTAATCAAATAAGCATTGATTGATTTTTTTATCATACGTTAAACAAGAAATACATTACATCCCCATCATTAACGACATAATCTTTTCCCTCAACACGCATCTTTCCTGCCGCCTTAGCTTTAAGTTCTGAGCCATAGCCAATATAATCTGAATATGAGATTACCTCAGTCTTAATAAATCCTTTTTCAAAATCAGAATGAATGACTCCAGCTGCTTGTGAAGCTTTTGATCCAATTGGAATTGTCCATGCCCTAACTTCTTTTATTCCTGCAGTAAAAAATGTATGTAAACTTAGTAAGTTATATGTAGATTTTATCAGTTTATTTGAACCTGGCTCATCTAATCCCAAATCACTTAAAAACATTTTTCTTTCTTCATGTTCGCTTAATTCATTTATTTCTGATTCTATTCCAGCTGCAAGAATAATTATCTCAGCTGATTTATCTTTAATAGATTTTTTTACTTCTTCAACATAATTATTTCCAGTTAATATACTCTCTTCATCAACATTACAAACATAAAGAACAGGCTTGTCTGTAAGTAATTGCAAAGGCGTTACATATTTCATATAGTCGTCTTTACTAAAATCTATTGATCTAATATTTTTTGAGTTTTCAAGATTCTGCACAATACTGTTCAAAACTACCTCTTCCTTTTGTGATTCTTTATTTCCAGTTTTGGCAACTCTAGCAACTTTTTCTAATTTTTTTGTAACAACTTCTAAATCTTTTAGCTGTAATTCTATGTCAATAATTTCTTTATCCCTTACAGGATCTATTGATCCATCAACGTGAACAATATTATTATTATCAAAGCATCTTAGAACATGTATGATAGCGTCTGTTTCACGAATATTTGCAAGGAATTTATTTCCTAACCCCTCCCCTTTACTAGCTCCTTTAACTAGACCTGCAATATCTACTATTTCAACTATTGCAGGTATGACTTTTTTGGGTTTCACCAGATCATTTAATTTATCTAATCTATTATCAGGAACATTTATCACTCCTATATTTGGTTCAATTGTGCAAAAAGGAAAATTTGCACTTTGAGCTTTTGAATTTGTTAAACAATTAAACAATGTTGATTTGCCTACATTTGGTAACCCTACAATACCTGATTTCATTGGAAATTTTTGAGCTGTAAATTTATTGCTTTTTTTTGTTAAAATCCTCTCTAATCATTATTAGTGGTAATCCAATCAAAATTAGAGTAAATAAATTTATCAGAATAATATTATGGATTGCTCCATAATAGAATGAAATAGCACTATCAATAAAAAACCAAGATAATAATCCATACCATATTGCCTTATATGCCCATAGCTCTTTGTTTTTAAATGAGTTCTCTGATATCATTATTACTAAAACATGAAATCCTACAACCATTCCTCCAATAATTCCAAAAAGCCAATTTTTTAGTTTTAAAATACTAGGATCAAAGTCATTTGTGAATAAAAAACTTCTTTTGTATAATTATTGTAAGCATCAAAAATGAAGGAATCACTCTAAAAAGCTACAATAAGACCTAATAAAACTGATAAAATATTTACATTGGTTAGCCATTTTTGCCAAAAACTGAATCTATTATGTAAGTACACATTAAATTAATTTTAATAAATTTATAAATTCTAATCCTTTTATTTATGAAACGAATATTATATTTTATTGCGATTTTCCTAATTTTTAGCTGTTCTAATGAATCTATAGATGAAAGCTTAATAAACAGTAATCCATTTAATGTTTTCGGAAAGATTATTGCTCCTAATGGAATAGATCCGATCTCTGAAGGTAAGATCTCTGTTATTTCAAACAACACTATAGTCCAAGAGATTTTTTCTGATTCTAGAGGAAATTTCTCATTTTTTCTTAATTATGGAAATTATGATTTAGTTATTAGCAAAGGTCTCTTTAAAACTGAATCGTCAATTTCATTATCTGAGAACTCAGATTCGTTTAATTTTGACCTAGGTTATATATCATTTGATCAATTTCCTAGTATTGGAGTTGTCACTGGATATTATGATAATATTGAAAGCATATTATATGATATAGGCTTAGTAAATCCAATCGATGGAACACCTTTGTTTGACATCATTGATGGAATAGATTTTAATAGAAATAGCAATGAAATTTATAACCGTAATCATGGTAATCACAGAGTTATAAAAAATACATCAAAAACTACTGGTTTAGAACCTAATGTTGATTTTAACTTTTCAGACTTATTAAATAATGTATCATTATTGAATCAATATGATGTCCTATTTTTAAATTGCGGACTAAATACAGATGAGGCTGAAACAAATGAATCATTATACAATTTTGTTAATAATGGAGGTATTTTGTATGCAACGGATTGGACATATCCCTTTTTAGAAAAATTTAATGTACTTTCTGGAACTGAATATCTTACTTTTCAACAACCCTATAAAAGTGGTCAATCTTTAAGCACTGAAGCAACTATTCTTAGTAGTGAATTAAACGATTGGTTAAGCATAAACTTTGATCTTACAATTGACAACACAGTAATTATAGATGAATTCTTAAATGCATGGCAAGTTGTTGATGATTATAATACTAGTTCAGTAATTGCATGGCTTGAGGGCTACGTTGAATACAATGATGAAAATGGAGAACTTGTAGGAGATAACAAAGAGCTAGCTTTTACTTTTCTTTTAGGTAATGGAGGTGTTTTTTATTCATCATTTCATACAGAAAATAACGAAGATGGTTTTTCTTGCGTCGATAGAGTTATGGAATATATGATTTTTGAATTATCATCTTTAAGTCAATAGTATTGATTTAAGTATGCATAAATTTTTGTTTCTCTAATAATTCTGATTCACTTTCTTTATTATTTTCATCTGGGACACAACAATCAACAGGGCAAACAGCTGCACATTGTGGCTCTTCATGAAAACCTTTACACTCCGTGCATTTGTCAGGTACTATATAATAAATCTCATCACTAATTGCTATTTTACCCTCATCAGCATTTGTTGAGGCACCATTTAAAAGAATTATATCACCTTGAAGGTTTGTACCATCAGAATATTTCCAGCTATCAGATGCTTCGTATATAGCAGTATTTGGACACTCTGATTCACAAGCACCGCAATTAATACATTCATCTGTGATAATTATGGCCATATATATATAATATTTAATAAATTAGACTACAAAATTATATCTTAAAATGATCAAAACCAAAACTAAAACTACTGAATTAGAAAAACGTATAATAGCTTTTTCCGAAATTGGAAGATTATTAAATCGATATTTCTCAAATATTGATAATAAATGGACAGAGGAATTAAGGCTAAAAATAAATGAAGCTTCAAACAAAAACCCTTGGTTTACTAAAGAAAATATTGATTTATCATTAAAGTATTGGTCAGAAGAGCTAACAACTAAAAAGTTAAAATCTTGGCTGTCTAGTTATAAGCTTTCAGATGACAAACCAAATACAATAGCAGTTATAATGGCTGGTAATCTTCCATTAGTTGGATTTCATGATTTATTATGTGTATTAATATCCGGACAGAAATTAGCTATTAAATTCTCAAATAATGATGATGTTTTAATGAGGTTTTTGATAAAATATTTAATCTTTAAGAATGTCAATTTTAAAGATTATATAATTATAAATGATTCAATACTTAAAAATTTTGACAAAGTAATTGCAACAGGATCAAACAATACATCTAGATATTTTGATTTTTATTTCAGAAACAAACCTTCTATTTTAAGAAAGAATAGGTTTTCAGTGGCTATTTTATCAGGGAAAGAAAGCAAAATTGAATTAGAAGAATTAAGCAATGATATTTTTACTTTTTTTGGTTTAGGCTGTAGAAATGTTTCTAAAATCTATTTTCCAATCAACTACAATTTTGATGTATTCTTTAAGTCTATGTATAAATGGAAAAACATCATTTACAACCATAAATATGCTAACAATTATAATTATAATAGAACCATCAATCTAATTGATAAAAATGTTTTTTTAGAAAACGGATTTCTTATCTTAAAAGAATCTGAAGAGAACCATTCACCTATCTCTGTGTTGTTATATGAATATTATAAAAATATAAAAGATTTGAGAAAAAAAATAAAATTAATTGAGAAGGATTTACAATGCATTGTTTCAAGTAATTTTTATAAGAATGAAGTTGAGTTTGGAGAAACTCAAAATCCAAAACTTTCGGATTATGCAGACAATATTGATACAATAGATTTTTTGTTAATAAAATAGTTAAAAAGATTTCTGTGTCACATAAATAAGATCTAATATATATTAACGAAATTTGCTGCTTAATTCTGATTGTTCAATGAAAAAACATAATTTTTGTGCAGGCCCTTCTATTTTACCGAAAGAAGTTATAATACAAGCAGCTGAATCTGTTTTAGATATTAATGAAAGTGGGTTATCACTTTTGGAGATTTCTCATAGAAGCAAAGCTTTTGTAGATATCATGGAAGAAGCTAGAAATCTAGTTTTAGAGTTGACGAAGCTTAATGGGAAAGATTATAGTGTTTTATTCTTACAAGGAGGTGCAAGTACGCAATTTTCAATGGTGCCTTATAATATTCTTTCAAAAAAAGCTGCTTATCTAGATACTGGTTCGTGGAGTAGTAAGGCAATCAAAGAAGCTAAATTATTTGGAGAAATAAATGAGATCGCATCTTCTAAAGGTTCTAATTATAATTGTATTCCTAAAAATTACACAATATCAGAAGATTGTGATTACTTTCATTGTACATCAAATAATACAATATATGGAACACAAATAAAGGAGTTTCAATCATCAATAATTCCCATAGTTTGTGATATGAGTAGTGATATATTTTCAAGACAGTTAGATTTTTCAAAGTTTGATTTAATATATGCAGGTGCACAAAAAAATTTAGGTCCAGCAGGAGTTACAATTGTAATTATAAAGAATAGTGTTTTAGGAAACACCTCTAGAAATATTCCATCAATGATGGACTACCAGACACATATAAATAAGAGTAGCCTATATAACACCCCTCCAGTTTTCTCCGTTTATGTTTCATTGTTAAATATGAGATGGTTAAAGAGTAGTGGAGGAATTAAGAAATTAGAAGAAATTAACAACAAAAAAGCCGCTTTATTATATTCAGAAATTGATATTAATCCTTTTTTTAAGGGACATGCTAAAGAAGAAGATAGATCAGCAATGAATGCAACATTTAATTTAGTTAATGATGACTTTAAAGAAACTTTTGATTCCATGCTTAAAGATGCAGGTATTATTGGAATTAATGGCCATAAAAGTATTGGCGGTTATAGAGCTTCAATGTATAATGCAATGCCTATTGAGAGTGTGAAGACGCTTGTTGAGGTGATGAGTGAATTAGAAAATAAATTATGATAGTTTTAGCAAATGATGGCATATCTAAGAGTGGTGTAGAAAAATTAGAATCAAACGGATTTGAAGTCTTAAAAGAATCTATTCCTCAAGATGATTTAATATCCTATATAAATAGTAGTAAAATTGATGCTTTACTTGTTAGAAGTACAACAAAAGTGAACAAAAATCTAATCGATAATTGTCCATCGATTAAGTTGATTGGAAGAGGTGGTGTTGGAATGGATAATATAGATGTAGAATATGCTAGAAATAAAGGCATAAAAGTAATAAACACTCCGGCTGCATCATCAAAATCAGTGGCTGAACTTGTTTTTGCTCATCTATTTGGATGTGTAAGGCATTTACATTCCTCTAATAGAAATATGCCTCTTGAAGGAGATGGCAAGTTTAAAGAGTTAAAAAAGGCATACTCTAAAGGAACTGAACTCAGAGAAAAAACCCTAGGAATAGTTGGATTTGGAAGAACAGGTCAAGAAGTTGCAAAAATTGCAATTGGAATAGGAATGAATATATCGGTTTATGATTTAAACTTAAATGAAACTTTACTAGAATTATCATTCTTTGATAAAACTACTAAGTCTTTTCAAATCAAGATGGACAATTTTAAGGATTTATTGGCTCATTCTGATTTTATTACTTTTCATGTGCCTGCTCAAAGAAACTACTTAATTTCTGAAGATGAATTTAAAATTATGAAACAAGGAGTTGGTATAATTAATGCTTCAAGAGGTGGTGTAGTTGACGAAAGAGCTCTTGAAAAACAGCTAAGCAGTGGAAAAGTCTCTTTTGCTGCCTTAGATACATTTGAAAATGAACCAAATCCTGATATAAAAATACTAATGAATGCAAGAATTTCTCTAACACCTCATATAGGTGCAGCCACAACTGAAGCACAAGATAGAATTGGAATAGAACTTGCAGATCAAATAATTAATTTACTAGGATAAATGTTCGAGAGACTAAAAATAAAATGGAAAATTTCATCTAACCTTCAGTTAGTAAAGATTTTTATAATTTTTTCCATTACTGGATCCTTTGCAATGGTAATATCTTCCCCTATTACTGAAAATTTAGGGATAAATCCCCAAAATCTTGATTGGTATATATATTGGCCTGTAAGAATTGTACTGATTACATTAGTCTATCAAGTTGCATTATTAATAGTTGCAGCTGTCTTTTTTGAACTAAAGTTTTTTTGGAAATTTGAAAAAAAATTTTTGAGGAGAATCGGCTTTAAAAATCTTAAGTAATTTTTTTTAACATCTCTTTATATCTTTCCATAAACTTGCTAACTTTGGGAGTAATTACAAGGGAACAATAAGACGCATTATTATTCATATTATAATAATTTTTGTGATAATCTTCAGCCTTATAGAAGACATTTAACATTTTAACTTCAGTAACCACTTTGTTTATGAATTTAATGGATTTCTGAAAATCATCCATATAATCTAATACAATTTGTTTTTCTTGATCATTACCGTAAAAAATAGCTGATCTGTATTGTGTGCCAATATCATTTCCTTGGCGATTTAGTGTCGTAGGATCATGTGTGTTAAAGAAAATATCCACCAAAGTATAATAATCAATTATTTCTGAATCATATTCTATCTTAATTGTTTCTGTATGACCTGTATTTCCCATACATACTTCATCATATGTTGGTTTAGCTGTGTTTCCACCACAATACCCTGGAAGAACATTAATTACTCCATTTATCCTAAGATATATTGCTTCAGTACACCAAAAGCAACCACCAGCAAAATATGCAAATTTGGATGTATTATTCATAATTTAAATTATAGATTTATGTGAGTATTCAATTATGATTATTAAATTGGTACTTTATATTAATGTAATATTAATAAATTATGATTAAAGGGAGTAATATACATAAACACTTTAATAATCTTCATGTTTTAAAGGGGGTAAATATTAATATTAAACAAGGTGAATTTGTTTCAATTGTTGGTGATTCTGGTGCTGGAAAAACAACTCTACTACAAATATTAGGAACATTAGACTCCCCTACTGATAATCTAAAGTCTGAATTATATATTAATGATGTTGATATTAGCACATTAAATGAAAAGGCATTAGCTAATTTCAGAAATGAAAATATTGGTTTTATTTTTCAATTCCATCAGTTGCTTCCTGAATTTACTGCGTTTGAAAATATATGTATTCCTGGTTATATTAAAAAAACTAATAATTCAGAATTAGAACAAAGAGCAATTAAGTTGATGGACTATCTAAACCTAGGCAACAAAATCAATAATAAACCTAATGAGCTTTCTGGAGGAGAGAAACAAAGAGTTGCTGTCGCTAGATCACTAATTAATAATCCTAAATTAATTTTAGCAGATGAGCCTTCAGGGAATCTAGATAGTAAATCAGCAGATAATTTATATAATCTTTTTTTTGATATCAGAAAAAAATTTAACCATACATTCGTTATTGTAACCCATAATATTGAATTAGCAAAAAAAACAGATCGAACTCTTGAAATTATAGATGGAGTAATAAAATAAAATTGAATAAAAAATTATTACATTTAGTATAAATACAAATTTATATCATGAAAAAACATCTATTATATTTTTTAATTCTATTTACCTATACAGCATATGGTCAAAAAATATCAATACCTGTTGATACAATAGTTGAATCCTTTCATGAAACAACCATAAATAATAAAGTAATTCATTATAAAGCAGAAGTAGGAACGCAGCCTGTCTGGAATAATGATGGAGAACCAATTGCTACTTTGTTTTATACCTATTACAAAAGAATTGCAAAAAAGAATGAAAAAATTAATAGACCTGAAAGACCAATAGTTATTTCCTTTAATGGAGGTCCTGGATCAGCGTCATTATGGATGCATATTGGTTATACTGGACCTAGAGTATTAAAGATTGACGATGAAGGATTTCCGGTACAACCGTATGGAATGAAAGACAATCCCAATTCCATATTAGATGTTGCTGATATTGTTTATGTATGTCCGGTAAATACGGGATATTCAAGAATGCTTCCAAACTCAAAAGGAGAACTGCCAGATAAAAAATTATTCTTTGGAATAAATGCAGATGTTAAATATTTAGCTACTTGGATAAACACCTTTATTACAAGAAAAAATATATGGGAGTCTCCAAAGTATATTATTGGAGAAAGCTATGGAGGAACAAGAGTTATGGGGCTTGCTCATGAATTACAAAATAGTCATTGGATGTACCTAAATGGGGTTATTATGGTATCGCCTGCAGACTATAAAGTGTATGACACAGGTGGAGCTATATCCTCTGCAATAAACTTGCCTTACTATACGGCTACTGCTTGGTATCACAAAGTTTTAAATAAACAGTTACAAGAAAGAGATTTATTAGATATTCTTCCAGAATCTGAAGATTTTACTATAAATGAACTGTTACCTGCTATAGCAAAAGGTGGATTTATTACTGATGAAGAGAAAGATAGAATTGCAAACAAAATGTCTTATTATTCAGGAATAAGCACTAAAGATATAATTAGGCATAATTTAGATGTTCCTACAAATTTTTTCTGGAAAGAGCTAATTAGAGATGAAGCTGGATATACCATAGGAAGATTAGATTCAAGGTATTTAGGTTTAGATAAGATGGAAGCTGGATCAAGTCCTGATACGAGTGCTGAAATGAATGCTTGGAATCATTCTTTCACTCCTGCTATTAACTATTATTTGAGAAATGAACTAAATTTTAGCACAGACATTAAATATAATGTCTTTGGACCTGTGCATCCTTGGGATAGAAAAAATGATAATACTAGAGATAACTTGAGAGAGGCAATGGCACAAAATCCATACTTAAAAGTCTTAATTCAGTCAGGGTATTATGATGGTGCTACAACATATTTTCAAGCTAAATATACAATGTGGCAAGTTGATCCAAGTGGAAAGATGAAAGATCGATTTACTTTTAAAGGATACAGAAGTGGGCATATGATGTACCTAAGATCAGAAGATTTAAAATCCTCTAACCAAGATTTAAGAAATTTCATTAAGAACTCACTAACTGAAGGTAAAGCTGCCAAATACTAGTAGATGAAAAAAATTATTTTAGTTTCTCTTCTTTTTATTTTTACTAATAGCTGTAATGATATAAGCTATATTAAGTTTATTAAAACTAATTTTTCTGAGGAGTCATCTGAACCAAATTTACACACATCTGATTCTGGAGAAATATACTTAAGCTATATATCTTCAAATTTAAATAGCAATGAAAGCAAGCTTTTTTATAGTTTGTTTGATTTTTCTAATGATTCATGGGGAGAATCTAATCTTATTGTAAAATCATCAAAAATGTTTGTTAACTGGGCTGATTTTCCAAAAATTACTGCGAATGAATTAAATGGAATCAGTGCACATTATTTAGAAATGAGCAGTGAAGAGAAATACTCGTATGACATTAAAGTTGTTAATTCTAAAAATAAGGGAAATACCTGGAGTATTCCATTAAAACTTCATAGCGATAATACTAAAACTGAACATGGATTTGTTTCAACAATTACCCATAATAATCATTTTCTATCTACATACTTAGATGGCAGACAAAATGAATTATCAAAAAATGATAAATCTATAAAACCGCAAATGACTCTTAGGGGGACAAGCTATAATATTGATGGAGAGATATTAGAAGATCAATTAATTGACAATAGAGTTTGTGACTGCTGTCAAACTGACTTAGCAATTACAAAAAATGGGAGGTCTATTGTTGTATACAGGGATAGATCTAGAAATGAAGTAAGAGATATCTATTACTCATATAAAGACAAAAATACTTGGAGCAATCCAATTAGTATTTTTAATGATAACTGGGTGATATCTGGATGCCCTGTTAATGGCCCCGCAATTTCAACATTTAACAATACTTCTGCTGTTGTTTGGTACACCTTCTCTAATAATAATAATCAATTAAAAATTGCCTTTTCTAATGATATCTCTAGTGGATTTGATACACCTATAATAGTTAATGCTAATGATCCAATGGGAAGAGTTGATATTGAGTTATTAGACGGTGAGACAGCTCTAATAAGTTATATGGATAACATAGACGGAAATACTTTCATTAAACTTCACATGGTAAATAGCTCAGGAAATCAGAATAAATTATTGATAATTGATGAATCTTCTGAAAATAGATCTTCTGGTTTTCCTGTAATCACATTGGATAAAGAAAAAAATAAAACAATTATCGCTTGGACCGAAAAAAAAGAAAAATTTAAAATAAAAACTGCACTAGTGGATAATTTGTTTTTTTATAAATAATAGATCTATTAAATAGAAATGGTTTTCTTATTTTTGTCAAAATTTATTTCATTTAATTATATAATATTATAAATGAATTCACTTATCAAATCAGCTACTATAATTGATAAAAAAAGTAAATTTCATAATTCCAAAGTTGACATACTAATTGAAAACAATATTATAACTAATATTGATAAAAAATTATTCAATCCAAAAAACTATCCAGAGATATCATTAAACAACTTGCATGTATCAAAAGGTTGGTTTGATTATAGTGTTTGTTTTGGCGAACCTGGATATGAAGAAAGAGAAACCATTTTAAATGGAATTAAAGTAGCTGCAAAATCTGGTTTTACAACCATCGGATTACAGCCAAACACCTGTCCTATTATTGAAAAATATACTGAAATAGAGTACTTAAACTCTTTAACTAAGAACTCAGTTGTAAATGTCTTTCCAATTGGAGCTTTGACTAAAAATTCTGCAGGAAATGAATTATCTGAAATTTTTGATATGAAAAATTCTGGAGCAATTGCTTTTAACGACTATAAAAGACCTGTCTCCAACCCAAATGTTCTTAAATTAGCATTAGAATATACTTCAGCATCTAACATTCCTGTTTTCTCCTATCCTCAAGATGATCAAATTGCACAAGATGGGGTAATGAATGAAGGCTTAATTAGTACATCACTAGGATTAGATGGTATACCATCAATTGCTGAGGAAATTAATATTGCTAGAGATTTATCAATCTTAGAATATACTGAAGGTAATTTACATATACCTACAATATCATCTGCTAAGTCAGTTGAATTAATTAGAAAAGCTAAGGCTAAGAAGTTAAATATTTCATGCAGTGTAGCAATACATAATTTGTTCTTTTTAGATGAAAGAATCCAAAATTTTGATACTAACTTTAAAGTTAAGCCACCTCTTAGAACACCAGATGATATTAATGCACTAATTACTGGTTTAAAGGATGGTACAATAGATATGATTACTTCTGATCATAACCCATTAAATGTTGAGCTTAAAAATGTTGAATTTGATAATGCAGATTATGGAACTATTGGTTTAGAATCTGCTTTTGGGGCATTGAATATGTTATTTCCAATAAAAACTACAATCAACCTTCTTACGAGAGGAAAAAAAATATTCAGTATAGATGATGATGACTCTATTAAAATTGGAGAAACTGCTAATTTAACTCTTTTCAATCCTCTTTCAGAATATATATTTAATGAAGAAAACATCTTGTCAACATCAAAAAATTCAATCTTTATAGGCTCTAAATTAAAAGGGAAAGTGTATGGAGTTATAAATAATGGCTTTATAGAATTAGGTTGATGAGTGATAAATTCTTTTTTGAGTTTAATTTTAGAGATTCAAATGATAGTAACGAATTATCTCCTTTAATTATAATGCTTCATGGTTATGGCAGTAATGAAAACGACTTGTTTTCTTTTGCAGATCATATACCTAGAAATTATAAAATAATTTCATTAAGAGCTCCTTATTCTCTTCCTTATGGAGGCTATTCATGGTATGATATTAATATGGATGAAACCATGAATATAAAAATAGATATAGATCAAGCAAAATGCTCTATTTCTAAAATAGAGCATTTTGTAAAAAATAAATTAACACAAAAATTTTCGTTTGACAGAGAAAAAATCTGTTTAATTGGCTTTAGTCAAGGAACTGTACTAAGCTATGCTTTATCATTAAATAACCCTAATTTATTTAAAAATGTTATAGCATTAAGCGGTATGATAAATATGGAATTAATTGATAAAAATGATAAGGATTATTCAAATCTTAATTACTTCTGCTCTCATGGGATACAAGATCAAGTAATTCCGGTTAATTATTCTAGAAAATCTGTTGATTGGTTAAAATCTAAGAGTATTAATCATATTTACAAAGAATATGACATGGCTCACAGTGTAAGTCAAGAAAACTTCTTTGATCTTTTAGAATGGATGAGATTTAATATTAAACAGTAATTTCTAAACCATCATAGGCTAAAAATACATTCTCAGGCAAAATCTTCTGAACTTCATCATGAAACCCAAGCATATGGCTAATGTGAGTTAAATATGCTTTTTTAGGTTTTACTATTTTAATAAATTCTAATGCTTGCTTTAAATTAAAATGAGAATAGTGATGTTCTATTCTTAGAGCATTTACTACAAGTACATCTAGATTATTTAATTTATTGATTTCTTTATCTTCAATAGTTTTGACATCAGTTAGGTATGCAAATTTCTCAAATCTATAACCAAAAATTTGTAAATCTTTATGAAGTGCGTCTATGGGAATTATTTCCTTGTTATTAATATTAAAATTAGAAGAAATTATATTTTCAATCACCTTAGGTGAACCAGGATAATTGTAATTCTCATCAAAAACATAATAAAACCTTTTTTTAAGTTCATTTAAGACTCTTTTATGTGCATATATTGGTATTTTACCCTGGTTAAAGAAAAATGGCCTTATATCATCTAATCCTGCCACATGATCACTATGTTCATGAGTGTAAATAATTGCATCTATTTTACTACAATTTGAATTTAACATTTGTGTTCTAAAATCTGGACCACAATCAATGACAAAATTGTAATTATCCCAATTTATTAACACTGATGATCTTAAGCGTCTATCCTTTGGATTATCACTTTTGCATACAGGGTGATCACTTCCAATTATAGGGATACCATGTGAAGTTCCAGTCCCTAAAAATGTAACTTTCATTATAAATGAATTATAATCAAAAATAAGCTATTTTTTTTCTTTAAACCGTTAGTAATTTAATAACTTTGCATTAGGTAAAAACAACATTTAATGGATGATATAATTCATAATGGTGATCCAATACTTGATTCAGTTCCTACAATCAAGCAGAAAGCATTAAAAATTAATCTTAACGAAAATATTTATGGCACCTTTTCTGAAATTGGTGCCGGTCAAGAAACTGTTAGACAATTCTTTAGGGTTGGTGGAGCATCTGGCACAATCGCAAAATCTATATCTGCCTATGATAAAGATTTTAGTGATGCAATGTATGGAATTGAAGATGATAAGAGATATGTTACTCAAAATCGTCTTAAAAAAATGCTTGTTCAGGAAACTAATTTAATTGAGCAAAGGATAGTTAGAGAAGATTACCCTAACAAAATGTTCTTTTGTTATGCAAATACTGTAGCTACTATAGACTTTGCTAAAAAATTTAAAGGTCATGGATGGGTAGGTGTAAGATTTCAAATTGATCCAAATGATGATTATAACGAAATTGTTTTACATCTAAGGTTTAAAGAAAATATTGCACGACAACAACAAGAAACTTTGGGGATTTTAGGAACTAATTTAATTTATAGTGCATTCTACAAATATCATACTCCAAAAAAAATCATACAATATCTCTATGATAATTTAGAAGAAGGTCAATTAGAAATAGATACTATAAATTTTTCTGGTCCTGTTTTTAAGAATATAGATAATAGGCTTATGAGTCTTGAATTAGTTAAAAATGGTCTAACTGAAGCTGTAATGTTTGGACCTGATGGAAATAATTTACTTCCAGCAGCTGTACTTTACAAAAAGAATATTTTAGCCCTAAGAGGGAGATTTAGACCTGTAACTAAGGTTAACGAAGATATGTATGTACAATCCTTAAAATTATTTCTACAAGAAAAGAAGGTAGAACAAAATAATACAATAGTCATATTTGAAATTACTCTTGCAGATTTAGAAAATAAAGGCGAAATTGATGAGAGAGATTTTATGGACAGAGCTAGGCTTTTAGCTTCATTGGGTGAAACTGTCTTAATTTCAAATTATAAAGAATATTATAGGCTAGTAGAATATTTTGCAATGTATACTACTAAAAAAATTGGTCTTTGTATGGGTGCTAACAATCTTATTGAGGTCTTTGATCCCAAATACTATATAAAACTTAGTGGAGGTATTTTAGAAGCATTTGGAAAGTTATTTTTTAAAAAACTCAAGATATACCTTTACCCTGTAATTTCTAAAGATGGAGAAATAATTACAAGCGAAAATCTCAAGGTTCATCCTAGAATAAAAGAGCTTTATAAGTTTTTTAAATTCAATGGAAGAATTGAAGATGTTAAGGATTATAATGCTGATTCATTAAAAATACATTCAAACGAAGTATTGGAAGATCTCCAAAATAATAATACTGGATGGGAAAAAATGCTTCCCAAATCTGTAGCATCAAAGATTAAAAAACAAAAACTGTTTGGATATAAGGGTAATTAATCTAAAAAATCTGATTAGTATGATCTTTGGTTTTTACTTTATCTATAATATTACTAATAATTCCCTTTTCATCAATAATAAAAGTAGTTCTTAATATCCCCATGTACTCCCTACCCATAAACTTTTTTAAGCTCCATACTCCATAAGAATTAATTATTTTCTTTTCAACATCGCACAGTAATTTATAAGGAAAATTGAATTTTTTTTTAAAATTACTTTGTTTATTTTGATCGTCTGCACTAACCCCTAGCACATCATAACCAGATGAAATAAATTTATCATAATTATCACTGAGATTACATGCTTGAGCAGTACATCCTGGTGTATTTGCCTTAGGATAGAAAAAAATAATCAATTTTTTTCCTTTATAATCTGTTAGTTTAATTATATCTCCACTATTATCTATACATTCAAAATCCGGTGCATTATCTCCAATTTTTAATAATTCCATATTTATTATATTTATAATTCCTATATCTGACAAATATAATCCAATGAATAGAAAAGATAAAGTAAATTTTATTATTAATACGCTTGAATCATTATATGCTAAAGTTCCTATTCCATTAAATCATAATGACTCTTATACTTTATTAATAGCAGTATTATTATCAGCTCAGTGTACTGATCAAAGAGTGAATAAAATAACTCCAAATCTATTTAAAAGAGCTAATAATCCTTATGATATGATTAAATTATCAATTAATGAAATTAAGGATATAATTAGACCCTGTGGTTTATCACCAATGAAGAGTAAAGGAATATATGGTTTGTCAAAAATATTAATAGAAAAGCATGATGGAAAAGTTCCTAATAATTTTAATGATCTTGAAAATCTTCCATCTATAGGTCATAAAACTGCAAGTGTTGTAATGTGTCAAGCATTTGGAATTCCTGCCTTTCCTGTTGACACACATATACACAGAATGATGTATCGCTGGGGGTTATCAAATGGAAAAAATGTGACAGTTACTGAAAAAGATGCTAAAAGATTGTTTCCAAAAAATTTGTGGAATAAATTACATCTTCAAATAATTTATTACGCAAGAGAATACTCTCCTTCAAGAGGATGGAATATTGAAAAAGATATTATTACAAAAAAAATTGGCAGAAAATCCTTGCTAAAATAAATTTTTTAGATTAATTCATTATAAATTCAAAATTATGTGAATTTAATTTTAATATATTTAATGATTTTGAATAATTGATTATAAAATCAATAGTTTCTTTTTTTGGATTTAGTTCAGATTTTTTTTGACTTATAAAGTAATTTTCTTCCATATGTTATTTTTATATAGAACGAAAAAAAAAACCAAATATTATATAAAATTTTTTTCTTATTTATTAGTTTGTTAAAACTATATTCTTCTTTTCAATTATATTACGAAGATTAATTAACGCATATCTCATTCTTCCCAATGAAGTATTAATACTAACTCCTGTTTTTTCTGATATCTCTTTGAAACTCATATCGTTATAAAATCTATATTTTAATACATTTTTTTGTTCATATGGAAGTTCTTCTATAAGTTTTTTAACATCATTAATTATTTGAGATTTAATTAATATCTTTTCAGCGTTTAATGAAGAATCACTTAAAACTGAGAATATATCAAAATCGTAGGAGCTTTCAAACTTGGGTATTCTATTGTTTTTTCTAAAGTGATCAATAACAAGATTATGAGCTATTCTCATTACCCATGATACAAACTTACCTTGTTCATTATAATTTCCAAGTTTTAATGTTCTTATAACTTTTATGAAAGTATCCTGAAATATATCTTCAGTAAGATCTCTGTCTAATACTTTTGAATATATAAAACTATATATTCTTTGTTTATGCCTTTTAATTAAAATTTCAATTGATTGTTCATTGCCATCAATGTAACTTAGAACTAACTCAGAATCTGAAATAATTGGACTTCTCATAACATTACTTTTTTAAAATTTCATCTGTTAATAGATGAATTTTGGTTAATCTTTATAGTTTTAAAGTAATGTTATTCTATAAGTGAATTGTTATTGTATTTAAATCAAATATATAATTATAAATATAATTAATCGAATTTTTTATTTTTTTAAACATTCTTAATTTCATCTCCTATTTAATATTATATTTGATATTTCCTCATATATATGGTTATGAAAACAGAAGAAAACTTAGTTTTTGATAAAATTCATGTTAAAGGAGCAAAGGTTCATAACCTAAAAAATATAGATGTTGAAATTCCAAGGAAAAAACTCGTAATTATAACAGGATTATCTGGTAGTGGGAAATCATCATTAGCATTTGATACATTATATGCAGAAGGTCAAAGAAGATATGTTGAAAGCTTATCTAGTTATGCTAGACAATTTTTGGATAGGATTAGCAGACCAAAGGTTGATTTTATAAAAGGCCTTTCACCCGCAATAGCAATACAACAAAAGGGTAACAATAACAATCCTAGATCAACTGTTGGAACTTCTACAGAGATATATGATTATTTGAAGCTATTATTCACGCGAATAGGCAGGACATATTCTCCAATAACAAATAAAGAAGTAAAAAGGAATACAGTAACTAATGTAGTTGATTATATAAAAAAATTTAATTCAGGTGAAAGGATTCTTCTTTTATCTAAAATATCTTTCACCTTCAAAGAAGATTTACTAAAAAATCTAGATTCTCTGTTGAAACAAGGGTATAATAGAGTTAAAATCAATAGCAAGGTTTTAAAGATAAGCGAAGCCCAAAATTTAAGAGAAGTTCAAATAAAAAGTGCTTTTTTGGTTATTGACAGAATTATTATTTCTAAGAATGATTCTTTCTATAATAGAATAACAGATTCTATAGAAACAGCTGTCTACGAAGGTCATGGAAGATGTATTGTTGAGTCAATAGAAAAAGCTAGCTATAAGGAATTTAATACTAAATTTGAGAGGGATGGACTCAAATTCCTTGAACCAAACATAAATTTATTCAGCTATAATAATCCATTTGGTGCATGTCCAAAGTGTGAAGGGTATGGTGATATTATTGGAATTGATAGAGATATAGTCTTTCAAAACAAAGAACTCTCAATATACGAAAATGCAATATTTCCATGGAGAGGAAAAAAATTAAGACGATACAAGAATCTATTAATAAGAAATGCTGATAAATTTAATTTTCCTATTCACAAGCCATATTATAAATTAACTGCATCACAAAAAGAAGTGCTATGGGAAGGAAACGAATATTTTATTGGATTAAATCAATTTTTTTCAAAACTAGAAAAAAAATTATATAAGATCCAAAATAGAGTAATGCTTTCAAGATATAGAGGAAAAACAAAATGTAATGTCTGTAATGGAAATAGACTTAGGGCTGAAGCAAATTATATTAAAATAAATAAAAAATCTATTTCAGATATTATTAATATCCCAATCTCAGAACTATTAATATTTTTTAATAATATAAAGTTGACAAAAAATGAAAAATCTATTGCAAATAGAATACTAAGTGAAATTCAAACTAGAGTGGTTTTTCTAAATGATTTAGGTTTAGGGTATTTAACACTTAATCGAAAGTCAAAATCTCTTTCTGGCGGTGAAAGTCAAAGAATTAATTTAGCTACATCTCTTGGAAGTAATTTAGTTGGATCATTATATATATTAGATGAGCCAAGCATTGGTCTTCATCCAAATGACACAAAGAAGCTAGTTAATATATTAAAAAAACTCAGAGATTTAGGCAATACAGTTATTGTTGTTGAGCATGATGAAGAAATAATAAAAGAAGCAGATTACATTATTGATATTGGACCAATGGCTGGATCTAACGGTGGAGAAATTGTTGCAAAGGGTAATTTTAAAGATTTTATAAAACAGAATTCACTAACTGCGAATTACATTGGTAGAAAAATGAAAATTGAATTGCCGCAGAAAAGAAGAAGATCAAATAAAAAGATTAGCATTATCGGTGCCAGGGAAAATAATTTAAAAAATATTAATGTTGACTTTCCTTTGAATGTTATCTCAGTAATTACAGGTGTATCTGGAAGTGGCAAAAGCACATTAGTTAATAACATACTTTATCCTGCCATATCTAATTTACTAGGAGATTATACTAAAAAAGCTGGAGAGTTTAATAAAATTACTGGAGACACAAATTCTATTGAATTTATTGAATTAGTTACTCAAAATCCTATAGGGAGATCTTCAAGATCTAATCCTGTAACATATATTAAGGCATATGATGATATTAGAAAACTATATGCCCTACAAAAATACAGTGTAATGAGAGGATTTAAACCAAAGCACTTTTCTTTTAATGTTGATGGGGGTAGATGTGAAAAGTGCAAAGGTGAAGGTCAAGTTATTATAGAAATGCAATTTATGGCTGATGTTCATATAAAATGTGATGCTTGTAATGGTAAAAGATTTATAAAAGATGTTTTAGAAGTAACATTTAAGCAAAAAAATATTGATGATATTCTAAACCTAACTGTTGATGAGGCAATTGATTTTTTTGATTTAAATGGTGAAGTCAAAATTAAAAATAAACTTCAAACTCTTAAGGATGTAGGATTAGGGTATGTGAAATTAGGACAAAGCTCTTCTACTCTGTCTGGAGGTGAAGCTCAAAGAATAAAATTAGCTTCCTTTTTAGGTTTAAAAAATAATAAAAAAAATGGTCTATTTATTTTTGATGAACCTACCACTGGCCTTCATTATCATGATATTAATAAATTATTAAGATCCATAAATTCTCTAATTGAAAAAGGGAACACTGTTATAATTGTTGAACATAATATAGAGCTAATTAAATGTGCTGACCATTTAATCGACCTAGGACCAAAAGGGGGAAATAAAGGTGGAGAAATAGTTGCTATGGGTAAACCAGAAGAAATAATTCTAAAAAAGAAATCAATTACCGCAAAATATCTAAGAAAAGTTTTATAATAATAATTTTGGCATGAGATTTGTTATACAATAAATAGTTAGTTTAATTTATTGAATAGTTAGTTGTATAAAGCCTTGTAAGTTTATCTTTCCTTTTAAAACTTATAAGGCTTTAACTATTTAATTAGTTCCCTTAAAAATCAAATTACTTAATTTCTTTGCTAAATTTTTTCTATGATATTGATCTATATTTATTGGCTTAATTTTTAATTTTTTCATCTTATATAGCTCATAGCTATCCTCTATGTATTTTAATACTTCTTCATATTCATCATACAAAAAATATTTGCCAGATTTAGTTTTATTAATAATATGTTTAACCTCTGAATCCTTAGGCCCAATAGCTATAATAGGTCTGCTAGAATTAATATATTCAAAAATTTTAGCAGGAATCACAAAACTTGATTCATCATTATCTGCTTCAATTAATAATAAAATCTGAGATTGTAATAAATTTGGAATAGTATCCTTATATTCTATATAATTGTGATATACCACATTATTTTCCAGATGATTATATTTTATATCATCTTTAATATTAATATTTACTTTTCCTATAAAATTAATTACTAAATCATCTTTAAAATTATTCCTCTTTAATGCTATTTCTCTTAATGCTTTCCAAAGAATTTGTGGATTTCTTTCAGGTAATAATGAGCCAATATGTGTTATGGAAAATTTATTATCTAAAGGCATTTCTTTTTTTATATAATCAAATCCATTAGTGATTAATGAAACTGGAGTATTTGTTTTTTTTCTATACTCATTTAATAATCTATTAGAAGTCACAATTACCCTGTCAGAGGAATTAAGGACATCACTTTCTAATTTTAAATGTCTATTTGCTGCATATGAAGTTAATTTTAATTTATTATGATAATTGATTCTTGTCCAAGGATCTCTGAAATCAGCAAACCATGTTATATCTAATTTTGATTTAAGATCTAATCCTATCAAGTGTAAGCTGTGAGGAGGTCCAGTAGTTATTATAATATCTATACCTTTTTCTAATATATATTTTGACAAGAATTTTACAGATGGTTTTATCCAAAAAATTCTAGAATCAGGAATCAGCATATTCCCTCTTATATATATCATAAATCGATCAAACAATGACTGATCTTCTCTTTTTGGTATACCCCCTCCCCTTATACTATTAATCTTTTTATTATTAAAGAAACTAAATGGTTCAAAAATAGGACTTCTTATTACTTCAATTCCCTTATAAACTTCATTTAATAGACTCTTATCAGTAGAAGGATACTTAGCATTAGAAGGAGTGTATACAATTGGATTAATATTATTTTCTAACAGGTAGTTAGACAACTTTAACCACCTCTGCACACCAGGACCACCAGCAGGAGGCCAATAATATGTTATTATAAGAGCTTTTGTTTTCAATTTCTAATGCTTAATAAAGAATTTATGTGCCATACCAATAATGATAATAAATAGCAATATAGAAGCTGATAGTGTAATCATACTTCCTTTTTTAACTAGTTCAGGATCAAAAACAAATTCTATTATGTGATTTCCTGATTTTACTTCTATTCCTCTTAAAAGGTAATTAACATTAAAATATTGGGTTTTTTCTCCATCGATATATAAATGCCATCCATGAGGATAAAAAATTTCAGAAAAAACAATAAAACCATCCTCTTTGCTATTACATTCATATTTTAATTTATTTGGTTCAAATTCTAATAATTTTACATAAGATTTATTGTCAACCAAATATTTCTTTGAATTTGCTTCAGTTGAAATAGCTATATTTTTAGTATTCAAAGTGTCTAAAGCAAGGATCTCTTTATCTTTTGAGTCAAGGTTTATAATAGAGTCAATAAACCAAGCAGATCCATTTATAGAATCATTTACATACAATTGTGAAGAACCTTCTTCATTGTTAAATATAATATATTTAGTATTTAACATGTTTAATGTATTCATGTGAGTCTTATTAATATAAAATTCTAAAATCTCATTATAACTGCTAAGTTTTGCTGCATGATAACCCGTTATTGAATTATGAAAATAAGATGTTTTGGTAGTGGTTGATGTTAAATCTAAAACACGAAAATAAGATGTATCCTTTAAAATTTCTAAATTTACTTTATCGAGACTATAAGGTTTATCAACTAAACCAGCATCAACAAAATTAGTATTATTGACATATTGTCTATTAAAGGGAACTAAATCAACTAGAACTAAAACGACTAAAACAATAATTAAGATTTTACTTTTTATTTTTTTCTTCAAATACAGAAAAAGACCTGTAAAGGTTAATAAAATAAATAGCGATGCCCTAAGTAATTCATTTAAATAAATATCCATCCTATCTTGTTTAATAACTTCTAGGATTGAAGGACTTATGTTTACATCATTAATCCCATTAAAACTTAAGCTCCCTTTTACTAAAAATAATACAAGAAATGTGAAAGAAAAAATTACTAAAGCCTTAATTAAATATTTTATATTCTTATCATTTGATTTATTAGTTATTATGTTTGATAATCCTATAATTGCAACAAAAGGAATACATAGTTCTAAAATAACTTGAATAGAAGAAACTGCTCTAAACTTATCATATAATGGAAAATAATCAATGAAAAAATCCGTAAGAAAATTTAAATTCTTTCCATAAGACAAAAGCAATGATAATATTATTGCAGAGATTGACCAATTCCTGTATTTGTTGTTAATTAAAAATAATGAGAAAATAAATAAAAAGAAGACTACTGATCCTATATATGCAGGTGCTTCAACAAAGGGTTGATCCCCCCAATAGGTTGGTGTATTCTTTGTAATTTGTTTAGATTCTAATGCAGAATAATCATTTTCACGTAAAAAATTATAAAAATTTGATTCCAAACCTACATCTTCACTACTCCCTCCCCCCATAATTCTTGGAATAAATAAATTTAGGCTTTCAAAAATTCCATAACTCCATTGTGTAATATAAGCCTTATCTAACCCAGCACTTACTTTCTTGAATGTGCCATCTGGATTTATAGTTAATTCTGATGAATTTCCTCTTGTACTCTCACCTACATATTCACTAGTAGCCATCAAATTTGTTGCATTTAATGAAAGTGCAATAAATAAGGCTGAGAATAATATCCCTAATGATTTAAAATAATGTATGGTTTGATCTTTTTTCCAACAATCAATCAAAGTATAAAATCCAATTAGTAATACTATAAACATTAAATAATACGTCATTTGAAAATGATTAGCACAAAACTGCAGTCCAAGGGCTAATGTTGACAATAAAAATCCTTTTGAATATTTTCCGTTAAAAACCATTAAAACACCCGCAATAACTAACGGCATATATGCAATAGCATGTGCCTTAGCATTGTGTCCAGCACCAATAATTATTATTAAATAAGTAGAAAACCCAAAGGAAAGAGCACCTAAAATAGCTAATTTATATTCTACTTTCAGGCTAAGCATTAGTATATAAAACCCTAAAAAATATAAAAACAAGTAATCTGCAGGTCTAGGTAAAAACCTCAATAATAAATCTAGCTTCTTTATATAATTGTGAGGATATTTTGCGCCAAGCTGATACGTAGGCATTCCAGAAAAAGCACTGTTAGTCCAATACGTTTCATTACTGGTTTTTTTTGCAAAATCATTCTGTTGCTTAGCCATACCAGAGTATTGGACAATATCATTTTGTAATATTTTTTTACCATGTAAAACTGGAGAAAAATATAAAAGAGATATGAGGCAAAACAGAATTAATACGCAAAAATGTTTGAAATAATTTTTTATAAAATTCTTTAGAAGCATATTATTGTGAAATTTTAATCAATTTCTTCATAATCTATATAATCTCCAGCATTATTCTTTTTTGATTTTCCTTTAGGCATTTTATCAATTGTCACCTCTCCCTCTTGTTCTTTTTTACTATTATTCGTAGTATGTCGGTAAGTCTTATTCTTGAATTTATTAATGATATAACCTAAATACATTCTTGATAAAAACTTAAAAACATAGTAAGCAATTACTAAACTTAATATAAATTTTAATATGCCCAATTTAAATGATTTTTATATTGAAAAACAAAAATACAATTCTTAGAATTTAAAAGGGTTAATATATTATTAAATTATAAATGCTTTATCTTTGTAAAATAGGCTAATTTCATGAAAAATCCCCTACCTATTTTAATCGCTTTTATTTTTTTTGCAACTAATACCATATTTGCACAATACACTGAAACAATAAATTCTAACAGACCTGGAGATTCTCAAAGCGCTTTTTCAGTTGGATCAAATGTAATTCAAATAGAAACTGGAGCATATTTCTTAAATGAAAAGCATGAGTTGTTAGATAATAAAGTTAAAGGAATAGGATTAAACTTTATCCTTAGATATGGGCTTATTCTTGAAGAATTAGAGCTACAAGTCAGTGGTGTTTATCAAAATGATAAATACACTGACATGAGATCAATTATAGATACCGAATACAATAGAAGTAATTTTAAAAAATTCAAAATTGGAGCTAAATATTTAGTATATGATCCATATAAAAACAGAGATGATAGTCCAAATTTATATAGTTATTGGGCAAATAATAAATTTAAATGGAATTCTCTTATTCCAGCAGTTTCAGTATACGCAGGAATAAATATTGATGGAGAAAACAACCCCTACACTGCACCTGGGATAAAAGGGGTTTCTCCTTCTTTTATGATAGCTACTCAAAACAACTTCAATAATAATTTTGTGCTTATAACTAATTTAATTCTTGAAAGGATTGGAACAAACCAAAATGACTTTGAATATATAGTAACCCTTACTCATGCCTTTAATAATCAGTGGGTTAGTTTTATTGAAACTCATGGAATAAATAGTGAATTTTATGCTGAAAATATGTTAAAATTTGGTGCTGCATATCTTAGTAATGAAAATTTACAACTTGACACATCATTAATAATTAATTTCAAGAACACCCCAAAAATATTTTATATTAATTTTGGAGGCAGCTATAGATTTGATTTACATAAAGACAAAGAATGATAGAAATAAAAGAAATAAAAAATGATTCAGATTTAAAAAAATTTGTAACATTTCCATTTAAGTTATACAAAAACTCCAAATATTGGATTCCTCCTATCATAAGTGAAGAAATGAATAATTTTAAATCTGATATTAATCCTTCACTAAAAGATTCATCTATCTCATTATTCATAGCTATTAAAGACAATGAAGTGGCCGGAAGGATAGCTGCAATAATTAATTGGATTGAAGTCAAGAATTATAAAGTAAGAAAAATTCGTTTTGGATGGTTTGATGTTATTAATGACATAAATGTAACTAAACTCCTGATCAATAGAATAAAAGAAATTGGTAAAGCAAACAAGCTAGAATATATGGAGGGGCCTATGGGATTCTCAAATTTAGATAAAGTTGGAGTTCTTACACATGGATTTGATAAAATAGGAACAATGGTTACATGGTATAATTACCCCTATTATTCGTCACATTTTGAAAAACTTAATTTTAAAATAGAAAAACAATATTCAGAAAAGCAATTTTCCTTTAAAAATATTGACAAAAACTATTATTCTAGGATGAGTAAAATAATTCAAAATAGATATGATTTTAAGGCTGTTAATTTCGATAAAATTGAAGATGTTTTAAATAATATGAATGAAATGTTTGACTTATTCAATAGAAGCTATTCCTTTTTATCCTCATTTGTTGAAATAAATGATATTCAAAAAGAATATATAAAGAAAAAATACCTAAGATTTATGAATCCAAAATTTATTACGTTTGTTTTCGATAAAAATAATAATATTATAGGTTTTGCCGTAATAATGCCTTCTTACGCTAAAGCATTACAAAAAATGAAGGGAAAACTATATCCTTTTGGATTCATTCATTTAATTAATGCTAGGAAATATGTTAAAAATGTAATTCTATATCTAATTGGAGTACATCCTGACCATCAAAATAAAGGGGTGACAGCTATTCTATTTAGTTCTCTAATACAAAACTTAAAAGAAAAAAATATTGAGGATTGTCTTAGAACTCCAGAGTTAATTGAGAACGAATCAGTAGATAAAATTTGGAAAAATTTTAATCCTACTTTAAGAAAGAAAAGATGTACTTATAAAAAAGATCTTAATTAAGAACTATAACTTATGATTTTCAGATAATTTTTTATATATACCAGAATCAAGGCGATCTGCTATAATAGAAAAAGCCTCTAACGTGTCTTGAATATCTTTAGAATTATGAGATGCCGTTGGAATTAATCGCAACAAGATTACTCCCTTTGGTACCACTGGATAAATAACAATTGAACAGAAAATAAGATGATTTTCTCTTAAATCTTTAACTAATGCCATGGCTTCTGGCATAGTCCCTTTCAAATAAACTGGAGTAACACAACTTTGAGTGGAACCTATATCAAAACCTCTTTGTTTTAAACCTGATTGTAATTCATTTACATTTTCCCATAATTTATTCTTAATTTCAGGCATAGATCTTAATATTTCTAACCTTTTTAGTATACCTACTACCAATTGACTTTGAAGAGATTTAGCAAAAACCTGAGATCTCATATTATATTTTAGGTAATCTATTACTTCCTTATTAGATGCAATAAAGGCACCTGTACTAGCTAAAGCTTTTGCAAAAGTTGCGAAATAAACATCTATTTTATCTTGAATACCTTGTTCTTCGCCAGCTCCTGCCCCAGTAGCTCCTAAAGTTCCAAAACCATGAGCATCATCTACTAATAATCTAAAGTTATATTTATCTTTTAAATCTGTAATTTCTTTTAACCTACCTTGCTCACCTCTCATACCAAATACTCCTTCTGAAATAACTAAAACACCTCCACCAGTATGTGCTGTTATTTTTGAAGCTCTATTAAGATTTTTTTCTAAACTAGATATATCATTATGCTTATAAGTAAACCTCTTTCCAAGATGTAATCGAACGCCATCAACTATACACGCATGAGAATCCATATCGTATACTACCACATCATTTTTTCCTAACAATGAGTCTATGGTTGAGAGTATACCTTGATAACCAAAGTTTAATACATATGCAGATTCCTTATTAGAAAATTCTGCTAATTCTTTTTCTAATTTTTCATGTAATAAAGTATGACCAGACATTAATCTTGCACCCATTGGATAAGCAGATCCATATAATTTTGCTGCTTCAGCATCTGTTTTTCTTATTTCAGGATGATTAGCTAATCCTAAGTAATCATTGACACTCCATGTTATAACTTCTTTACCCTGAAACTTCATTCTATTTGAAATTTCCCCTTCAAGTTTTGGAAAAGCAAAATAGCCTTCAACAACATTAGCCCATTTACCTAATGGACTTTTATCATTATACATTTTTTCAAAAAGATCTTTCATTAATGATTTTATAAAATATTCCTTTATTTAATAAACTGGATGCTCTTTAATGTTGTCTCATGTTCTGAATCAAAAAAACCTTGTTTTTCCATCCACTGATCGCTATATATTTTACTTAAATATCTTGATCCATGATCTGGGAAAATAACAACAATTTTATCATCTTTTTTAAATTCTCCTGACTTATTTAATTGTTTAATAGCTTGAAATGCAGCTCCACTAGTATAACCCACAAAAATTCCTTCAACTTTTACTATTTCACGAGCTGAATGGGCGCTTTCCTCATCATTTACTTTAATATATTTATCTATTATATTAAAATCTGTTACTGATGGAATTAGATTTTTACCTAATCCTTCAATTCTATATGGAGAAATTTCATTCTCATCAAATTCTCCAGTTTCATGATACTTCTTTAAAACTGACCCGTGAGCATCAACTCCTATTATTTTAATCTTTGAGTTTTTTTCTTTTAAATATCTGGCTATTCCTGATATAGTTCCTCCTGTCCCACTACAAGCAACTAAATGTGTTATTTTTCCATCAGTTTGATTCCAAATTTCTGGTCCAGTTGTTTTATAATGAGCTTCTGAATTTAAACTATTAAAATATTGGTTTATATAAATAGAACCTTTAATCTCATTATGTACTCTTTTAGCAACATTATAGTAAGATCTTGGATCATCTGCTGAAACATTAGCAGGACAAATAAACACCTTTGCTCCCATTGCTTTTAGCATATCTATTTTGTCTTGTGATGATTTTGAACTAACAGCCAATACACATTCGTATCCTTTAATTATAGAAACCATAGCAATACTAAATCCAGTATTTCCTGATGTTGTCTCAATTATAGTATTTCCTGGCTTTAAAACACCTCTTCTCTCTGCTTCTTCAATTATGTATAATGCTATTCTGTCTTTGGTTGAATGCCCAGGGTTAAATCCTTCTAATTTTGCTAAATATTCACCTTTATATTTAGTTGTAATTTTATTCAGCTTAACCATAGGTGTTTGACCTATAAGTCCTAATATATTATTTGCAACTTTATCTCTTTTAGCCATAATAAAAGTTTAAAATCTAATATTTTTTAAAGAAATGCAAAATTAATGTTTTTTTTTATTATTTATCAATTTTATCTAATTGAAACAAGAAGGTTATCTTAAATTTTAATACTATTAATTTTAGTTAATAGATAATCATGTTTTTCTTTTGTATAATCTAAATGTGTTACAATTCTAATCTTATTTGTTCCCATAGAATACCAATCAAAAGAGATCTTTAGTTTTTTGAAAACATCTACAATTGTATTTTTTTTAATTTTTTTATCAATTTCAAAGACTATTATGTTTGTTTCTATCTCTTCTACCTTATTAACAAAAGACAGATTAACTAACTCCTTGCCTATTTCTTTTGCTTTTATATGGTCGTCTTTAAGTCTTTTAATATTATTATCTAAAGCAAAAATAGCTGCTGCAGCTAAATAGCCAGATTGTCTCATAGCTCCACCCAAAATTTTTCTAATTCTAATTGCTTTTTTCATTATCTGATTTCTTCCTATTAAAGCTGAACCTATTGGGCATCCAAGTCCTTTGCTAAAACAAACTGAAATTGTATCAAAAATATTTCCATATTCTAAAGGGCTTTCTTCTTTTTTGACCAATGCATTCCATATTCTAGCTCCATCAAGATGTAACCCTAAATAATTTTCTTTACAGATCTTTTTTATGTTTTTAATCTCGTTCTTATCCCAACAAGCTCCACCGCCTTTATTCGTTGTATTCTCTATAGTAACTAAAGAAGATAATGGACTGTGATAAAATTCTTTAGGATTAATTGATTCTAGAAGTTGATTACTATTAAACATGCCTCTATTTCCATTAATTAATTTAAAAGAAACTCCACTGTTAAATGCTCCTCCCCCTCCTTCATAATTAAAAACATGAGAATATTTATCACATATTACTTGATCACCAGGATTGGTGTGTAATTTAATGGCAGTTTGATTTGCCATTGTTCCTGATGGGAAAAACATTGCCACATCCATTCCAAACATAACTGCTAGCTTTTTTTCTAATTCTCTTACAGTAGGATCTTCTCCATACACATCATCTCCAACTTTGGCAGAAAGGATTGCACTAAGCATTTCTTTCGATGGAATTGTAATAGTATCACTTCTTAAATCTACATGCATAAAACTAATTTATATAACTACATTCACTAGAACCAATTGGTGATCCATCTGGAATTTTTAGTGACTTAGACATTACATACTTTTCAGGATTTGATTTAAAATTCTTAATTAAATTCTTATAGTATGAGTTATAGCTAAAATCCTTATAAGCTTTTGATGATAACAGCTTCTCTATACTGTCTATAGCCTTACTCGCTGCATCTTTTACCTGAAAAAGACAATCATTTGAAACTACTAAATTCATTAGATATTCCAAGGCTTTATGATTTACTGTCTGTTGAATTTCATTTATGTATAAGTTCTCATTATTAACCTTAAATGTATAAGAAATCAATCTATCAAATACTTCTGATATACTAAGTGATGAATTATTTAATGATTTCTGAAGAATTAATCTATTCATTCTCTCAGGATTAAAAAGCAAGGAAAACGTCATTTCACTAGCTGTAGAAGCTATGCTTATAGGGTCGAATCCTACACCCATATTTGATTTAAAAGACTCTCTTGATCTTGGATAGCCAAAGGCTCTAGGAGGAAAAAGATCTAACTTGTTCTTTGGGATTGTTAAGAAATCAGCTTTTATAGTTCTAAAAACTGAATTTAATGCATCACTCTGCTGTAAATAACCTATTTGATTAACTATCGTCTGGTTATCTCCTCTTGTTGCATAATTATATTCTAAACCACCTATAAGTTTTACAGCTGCCTCTGTTTGATACCTGTGTAGAAAATATAGTGGAACGAAAACATCTTCTAAAACAGAAAAGGGTTGATTTTTTCTAATATTATATTCTGAAAAATTTGAAATAGCCTTATTTCTAACTTTAATTATATCCTCTAAACCAACAGAAGCACTTTCACCGTTATCCCATAAATGTCCAAGAGAATGCGCACCACCAATTGCTCTAGCATCTCTATCAGTGATAAATCTTAGGCCACTGCTATATGCGTTATCCAATATCTTATTTAATGTCTCCTTTTCATCAATACTTTCATCAAAATCTGAATAGCTATAAGCTACTGTAATCTTGTCCCATTCTCCAATACCTATATCATAGGCTTCATCAATATTTATATCATTATTATGAATAGAAATAAGTGGATGAGGGTAATCCATAACAGATGCTCTATCTTTTGTGCTGGCTGCAAAATTATGGACAAATCCAAGGGTATGCCCTACTTCATGAGCACTCAGCTGTCTAATTCTTGCTAAAGCCATTTCCAACATAGGATTATGATTATTACCTTCTAAGTAAGGTTGATTTAATAATGCTTGAGCTATTAAAAAATCTTGTCTTATCCTTAAGCTACCAAGGCTTACATGTCCTTTAATAATTTCTCCCGTTCTTGGATCAATAACACTTGATCCATAACTCCATCCTCTGGTCGATCTATGAACCCATTGAATCACATTATATCTACAATCCATTAGATCAGCATCTTCTGGTAAAATTTTAACTTGAAATGCATTTTTAAAACCAATAGCCTCGTAAGCTTCATTCCACCAAGAAGCACCTTCTAATAAAGCAGATTTTATAGGCTCTGGTGTTCCAGGATCTAAATAATAAATAATTGGTTCTTTAGCTTCACTATAATTTGCAGTAGCATCTTTTTTCTCTAATCTATGTCTTGTTATAAATCTTTTAACAATAGGTTCGTATACTGGAGTAGCATAATCCATAAATGAGATTGAAATAGCACCACTTCTTGTGTCAAATTCTCTAGGCTTGTAGTTACTATCAGGTAATTTGATTAAGGAATGATGTTGAATAACAGAAATTAGGTTTGGATCAGGAGTAACACTTGAAACCAATCTTCCTTTTGCATCTCCAGAAAATGTTAACAAAGCTTCAAATTCTACATTTTCTGGAAAAGCTTTTGTTCTTTCTAATTCAATAGCACTTTTAGTCTTATCTACCTTGTATGTTCCTTGTTTTGAATTTTTAAGTCTTTTTGCAACTCCGTGTCTGTCTTCCATAAGAAATGCAGTAAAATCTACTATATACTTATTCTCCTGTTCCTCTACTATTTTGAATCCATAAATAACTGACTTTGCAAAGGCTTGTTCCACACTTCTTTTTTCTAATTCATTATCTGAAATAGCTCTATAGCCTAAATTTGGCTGAATAAGGAGAATTTTATTGCCATATTTTGAGAATTTAACTAATCGCTCATTTCCTAGCTGTCCCCTGTCTAGCCCTATATCATTAGAGCCAACTCCTGATGAGAGTGAACTAATGTATAGAAATTCTTTTTCTAGTTCATTTACTTCTAAATAAATCTTATCAGATGAATCATCATAATAGAAGTTAAAAAATCCATTATAAGCCTCAAAATCTTTAGTAATAGATTGAGAGAAACTAATACTAAACCATAAGAGAAATAGTGTTTTAAATAATAATTTCATAAGTATATTAATTTAGTTAAATCTACATAAAATATTTTTTTTAAAAAAAACAATCTAACTAAATTAATATGCATTAAATTTGTAATAAACATATCTAATATGATTACTTCTGAACAATTCAAAGAACTTAAAGAGCGTCTGGATGCGTTAAGGAGGTATCTTTGACATTGATGCTAAAATTTCTCAATTAAAATTAGAAGAAGAAAAAACACACCATCCCGAATTTTGGAATGACCCAAAATCTGCAGAAAGAGATCTTAAAAAAATTACGTTTGTTAAAAAGTGGGTTACTGATTTTAATAATGCTGAAAACAAAGTTAATGACCTAGAAGTTTTAATGGATTTTTATAAATCTGGTGAATCCACGGAAACTGAGATAGATGAATTGTATTCTAAATCAAAGGAGCTGATTGAAGAATTAGAATTTAAGAATATGTTGTCAGACAAAATAGATAGTATGGATGCTATTTTGCAAATTACAGCTGGTGCAGGAGGTACTGAAAGTTGTGATTGGGCTCAAATGTTGATGAGAATGTACACAATGTACTGTGAGAAAAATAATTATTCGATATCTCAATTAAATATCCAAGATGGAGACTCTGCTGGTATAAAAACTGTAACTCTTCAAATTGAAGGAAGTTTTGCTTTTGGATGGTTAAAAGGAGAAAATGGTGTACACAGACTAGTTAGAATATCACCTTTTGATTCAAATGCCAAAAGACATACTAGTTTTGCTTCAGTATATGTTTATCCGCTAATAGATGATTCTATTAACATTGAAATTAATCCATCTGACATCCAGATTACTACATCCAGATCTAGTGGTGCTGGAGGTCAAAGTGTAAATAAAATTGAAACAAAGGTACAGTTAGTGCATAAACCTACAGGAATTCAAATTTCATGCTCAGAGACTAGATCACAACTTGACAATAAGGTTAGAGCAATGCAAATGCTTAAATCACAGTTATACGAAATTGAATTGAAAAAAAAGAACCAAAAACGTTCTGATATAGAATCAGAAAAGATGAAAATTGAATGGGGAAGTCAAATAAGAAATTATGTTATGCACCCCTATAAACTTGTAAAAGATGTAAGAACTTCATATGAAAGCGGAAATATTGATAACGTATTAAATGGAGATATTGGCCCTTTTCTTAAAGCCTACTTAATGAAGAAAAAAAAAAGATATGATAAAGATTTACCATAATTCAAGATGTAGAAAATCAAGAGAAGCATTAGATTTATTAAAATCTAATGAACTAGACTTTGAGGTTGTTGAGTATTTAAAAGAAAAATTGACAAAAAATCAAATACAAGTATTAATCAATAAATTAGGTCTTAAACCTCTAGAACTCGTAAGGAAAAACGAAGCAATATGGAAAGAGAATTTTAAGGATAAAGTGCTGACTAACAATGAGATAGTTGAAATCCTTTCAGAAAACCCTACATTAATTGAACGCCCTATTATCGAATTAGATAATAAAGCTGTTATTGGAAGACCTCTTGAAAATGTTTTTAATTTAATCTAGTCCAATCATATTATTTAACATGTTTTTTTGTTTTTATTAACATGAAAACTTAAAAATAAAACTACCTTCGTGATGAATTTAAAATTAGACTGACGGTGCTAAAATATTATTTTAATTTTCTTCTTTTTTTATTTTTTATTTCAATTAGTTATTCACAAAACCCATATAAAGCAGCTGAGTTTACAAATCAATTTAATGTGTTTGGAAAGATAATTGATGCAGAAGGAGGTGAACCTTTAGAATATGCAACTGTAACTATTTTAAACCCTGTAGATAACAATGTTATTACTGGCGGAATAACAGATAAAAATGGAGTATTTAACATCCCAATTTCAAAAGGGGAATATAATATTCTTATTGAATATATTTCTTTTAAAAATTATACTGTTGAAAACCTAAGTGTAAGTGAAAATAAAGACCTGGGAGTTATTTCATTAATTATTGATATTGAGTCTTTAGATGCGGTAGAAATTATTGCAGAGGAAACTACTGTTGAAATTAAACTAGATAAAAAAATATATACTGTAGGTAAAGATTTAACTGTAAGAGGAGGAAATGCAAGAGATGTTTTAGATAATATCCCATCTGTTTCTGTTGATTTAGAGGGTAATATCTTATTAAGAGGTAATGATGCTGCTAGAATTTTAATTAATGGCAAGCCTTCAAGTTTAGTTGGAATAGATTCTAAATTTCTACAACAACTTCCTTCTGATGCAATAGAGAAAGTGGAGGTAATAACATCTCCTTCTGCAAGGTATGAGGCTCAAGGAAGTGGAGGTATAATTAATATAATTCTTAGAAAAACTAAAAAATTAGGATTAAATGGTTCTTTAAGCTCAAATATTGGATATCCTGAGAGAACAGGCATATCATCAAACCTAAATTATAGGGATGGTAAAATTAACTTTTTCAATTCATCAGGTTTTAGTGATAGAGTTAGTCCTGGGACTGGGTATAACTATTCAGAATATTATAATGATGATCAGCCTAGTACATTCTTTGAAGAAAATAGAGAAACAGAGAGAGGTAGAAATAGTTTCTTTACTAATAATGGAATAGAATGGTATATAGATGATAAAACATCCATTGTTGGAACTTTTTTCTATAATCAAGCTAAATCTGACGACTTAACAATAAATAATATAGATGAAATAGATGAAAATGGAAATATTTTAAATCAAACTATTCACGATGAAAATGAAAAAGACATTGATTCTAATAGAGAATATAACTTAAATTTTGAAAGAAAATTTAATGACTCTGGACATAAACTAACTATTGACTTACAGTATGACAACTCCAAAGAATGGGAAGATGCATTAATATCAGAAAATAATATTCTTAACGAGGTAGTTGCAAGTGATGCTTCAAGTGAATCTTATCTAATTAAAGGAGATTATGTTAACCCTATTGGAGAAAATAAACAATTTGAAGCTGGCTTTAGGATAAGCCAAGATGATAACATAACAGATTATAGGGTTTTTGATAATGAAAACAATGTACTTACTGAAGATCTAAATCAGAGTAATCTTTTTCAATATAAAGAGCAGATAAATGCATTATATACTCAATATGGTGTAAAAGTTGAAGATAAATACTCTTTTTTAGTAGGGTTAAGACTTGAAAATACAGTTAAAGACATCAATCAACTAACTATCCAAGATTTTACTAATAAAAATGAAACAGGACTATTTCCAACATTTAATTTTGGTTTAGAAATTTCTGAAAATGAGACATTAACTTTTGGATATAACAGAAGGATTAGAAGACCCTGGTCTAGATCTATTAATCCCTTCCCTACTAAAACTAGTCCAATAAGTATTTATAGAGGAAATCCAGACCTAGATCCAACATATTCAAATAACATTGATTTTGGCTATTTAAAAAAATATAAATCTTCTTTTACAATTAACACCTCTGTTTATTATCAAAAAGCTACAAATACCTTTAATTATATAGTTGAAGAAACAGGGGAAACTTATGAAATAAATGGAGTTGAAGTACCAATTACAGAAAGATATCCTATAAATCTATCAACAAATACTAGATTTGGTTTTGAGTTAAACTTATCTTATAGGAAAGGAAAAAATTGGAATATATCCTCCAATTTTAATGTTTATAGCAATAAAGTTGAAGGAAGTTATAACGATGTTGTATATGATAATGAAAATGTAAGTTGGAGGTTTAGATTAAATAATAAATTAACTCTTCCTGGAAAAATTGAATGGCAAACAAGAATGAATGTCAGAGGTCCTTCAGAAACTGCAATTACCAAAAGTGAAGGAGATTTTTCAATTGACTTAGCATTCAGCAAAGAATTATTTAAAGAAAAAGCTTCCTTAACTCTTAATGTTAGGGACCTACTTAATCAAAGAGGATGGAGATCTAAGACATTCAATGAAACTTTCTATAATAGTTCTGAGTTTAGATGGAGAAAAAGATCTTTTACTTTAAACTTTACTTACAGATTTAACCAAAAGAAAAATCAGTACAAAAGACAGCAACAACAGCAAAGTTACGATGATGGAGCTTTTGAATTTTAAGAAATAGCTACTTTTTAGCTTTTCTTTCTTCTAGAAGCTCATTAATTCTCTCAATTAACGCACCAACTACCCAATAAGGAATTACTACAAGAAGCATTAAGAACATTAACCAAAACCCCATGGTTACAATTGTCATAAATGCTAAAAATCCTAAGTATTGATCAAATTCAAACATATCTTGATAAAGAATATTGATGCAAAGATATAATATTACCAATTTATATTAGTATTTATTAAAAATTAATTTTTCAACAAAAATACTTTATACTATAGTAATATTATACAGGAAATCAACTAAAATCCGTAAATTTGCATATATATATAATCAATCATGGATTATAGAATTGAAAAAGATACCATTGGAGAAGTTAAGGTCCCTGCTAACAGGTTGTGGGGAGCACAAACCGAAAGATCTAAAAATAACTTCAAAATCGGTCCAAGCGGATCAATGCCAACAGAAATAGTTTATGCTTTTGCTATCATAAAAAAGGCAGCTGCCCTAACTAATCATCAAAAAGGTATACTAGATAAAGATAAGCTAGATGTGATTTCTCAGGTGTGTGATGAAATTCTTGAAGGAAAGTTAGATAATGAGTTTCCTCTTGTTGTATGGCAAACTGGATCAGGAACACAAACAAATATGAATGTAAATGAGGTAATTTCTAACAGGGCTCATCAATTATTAGGCAATGAACTTGGTAAGGGTGAAAAACTTGTCTCTCCTAATGATGATGTTAACAAGTCTCAATCTTCTAATGACACGTTCCCTACTGCCATGCATATTGCTACCTATAAATTAATTGTAGAAAATACAATACCTGCTCTTGAAAATTTAAAATCCTCAATAAGTAAAAAAGTAAATGAATTTAAGTCAATTATTAAAATTGGCAGAACGCATCTAATGGATGCTACACCTATAACACTAGGACAAGAATTTTCTGCTTATGAATCTCAATTAGAGCATGGGATTAACAGCCTAAAGAATTCATTAAATCATCTTTCAGAGATTGCCTTAGGCGGAACTGCTGTCGGAACAGGGTTAAACACTCCTAAGGGTTATGCTAAAAGGGTGGCAGAAGTAATAAAAGATTTAACAAAACTGCCTTTTAAGTCTGCTCGGAATAAGTTTGAAGCACTATCTGCACATGATGCTATTATTGAAACCCATAGTGCATTAAAAAGATTAGCTGTCTCATTAAATAAAATTGCTAATGATATTAGAATGCTGGCCTCTGGACCAAGAAGCGGAATTGGTGAAATAAATTTACCAATTAACGAACCAGGAAGTTCAATTATGCCTGGAAAAGTAAATCCAACTCAGTGTGAAGCAATAACAATGGTTTGTGCTCAAATAATTGGAAATGATACAGCAATAACATTTGGTGGAGCTCAAGGACATTATCAATTAAATGTTTTTAAACCAATGATTGCTGCCAATATTATTGAGTCTGCAAGACTCTTAGCTGATGCATGTAATAGTTTTAACACTAATTGTGTTTCTGAGATAACTGCAAATGAAGAAGTAATAAGAAACAAACTTGATAATTCATTAATGCTTGTGACAGCTCTTAACAATAAAATTGGATATTACAAAGCAGCAGAAATTGCAAATGCAGCTTTTAAAAATGAAACTTCACTAAAAGAAGAGGCAATTAGACTTGGTTATCTAACCTCTGAAGAATATGATTCCTGGGTTAAACCAGAGGACATGGTTTAATCTCAAAACAATGTCACTACTTATAAAAAATATAAAGAAATTAATTCAGTGTAGAACTGAAAATATATCTTTTGTTTCTGGAAAAGAAATGTCATTTCTACCATCAATTGATAATGCATATTTAGTTATTAAAGATGGTAAGATTAATGATTTTGGAAAAATGCAAGATCTTAAAGAAACTGATTTTAATGAAGTTATAGATACTAAAGATAGAATGATCCTTCCATCATGGTGTGACTCTCATACACATATTGTTTTTGCAGGAAATCGTTCAAAAGAATTTATTGATAGAATACAAGGCCTGAGTTATGAAGAAATAGCTGCTAGAGGCGGTGGTATATTAAATTCTGCAAAGTTATTACAAAACACTTCTAAAGAAGATTTATATAATCAGTCTAATATGAGAATTAACTCTGTAATTAGGCAAGGTACGGGTGCAATTGAAATAAAATCTGGTTATGGCCTTTCTTTAGAATCAGAATTAAAAATGCTTCAAGTAATTAAACAGATCAAAGATAGCTCTAAAATGCAAGTTAAATCTACTTTCTTGGGCGCTCACGCCTATCCTAATGAATTCAAAGAAAATAAAGATGGATATATTGACTTAGTTTTAAATAAGATGCTACCAGCCTTCTTAAAGGAAAATTTAATTGACTACATTGATGTTTTTTGTGAAAAAGGGTATTTTTCACCAGAGGATACTGAAAGAATAATTAAAGAGGGTTTAAGATATAATATAAGATCCAAAATACATGTAAATCAATTTAATGTGCTTGGAGGTATAAAAATAGCTGTAGAAAACAATGCCTTATCTGTAGATCATCTAGAGGTTCTTCAAGACGATGATATTAAAATATTATCCAAAGGATCAACCATACCAGTAGTATTACCTACATGTTCCTATTTTTTAGGAATTGACTATGCACCTGCTAGAAAACTAATAGATGCTGGTTTACCTCTTGCTATAGCTAGTGACTTTAATCCTGGATCCTCACCAAGTGGAAATATGAATTTTGTGATTTCCACAGCCTGCACTAAAATGAAACTTACTACAGAAGAAGCTATTAATGCAGCTACAATAAATGGTGCCTATGCAATGGGCCTTGAAGATAAAGTTGGTAGTATTTCTAAGGGAAAAACAGCTAATTTAATAATTACTAATAAGATTAATTCAATTGATGATATTCCGTATAACTTTGGGGAAAATCAGATTTATAAGATTATTTTAGAAGGACAATTAATTTCATAAACCAACTATAGCTTTTCCTCTACAATTTTTAAAATTCTTGCTTCTAATAAATTTGTTTTATCAATAATTATTTTAGCAGACTTAAGTGTCTTTTTAACGTAGTTTTTATCCTCTAAATCTTTGCAGTTTATCTTTACATTTAAAAATGCACCCATTATTGCTGCTCGTGCACAATGCATAGCGACACCCACATCACTAATTGAATTTGGGTTGCCTTCTTCTGCCATCTTCATTATAACTTCAATAGAATTAAATGACGTCTTCATGATTTCAAATGGAACATTAATTGCACTTTTGGTTGCTTTTTGAATTTCTCGATTCCTTATAGCTGCTTGTTTGCTATTTTCATTAGGTAAAGAATATGCCTTCATTATTTCATTAAATGCATGGGTATCTCTATCAACTAAATCTAATAATTGATTTTGATAGCCAATTCCTTTTTCACCCCATTTAGAGAAAAATTCCCACCTATCATCCCAACCTCTTTTATGAGCAGATAAGTTTGCTACCATGGTTGCTAATGCAGAGCCAAGCACACCACAATATGCAGCAATAGATCCGCCACCAGGAGCTGGAGATTCACTTGAAGTTTCATTAGCAAAATCTGTTATTGTCATTTTTGCTAAGGGATTGTCATTAGTTTCTATTAAATATTCTATAATTCTCTCATTTGGATTAAATTTTGACAACTCGCTTAACCCCAAAGATTTAATAGCAATATGTATTATATCCCTTTCGGGTATAGCTAAAGACCTTTTTTGTTTAACTAGAAAGTACTTTCCAGCATCAATTAAGACCTTTTTAGGAACCAAACCTATAAGTTCTGAACCTGTTACTCGAAGTCCTCTAATTTGAGCTCTTTCACATGTTTTATCGAATACTTCATGCAGAGGGGTTGTATTAATATTAGTCAAATTATAGGATATCTGTGCTATTCCATACTCTTCAATATACCAACCTATACCTTTAAGATTTTTAAAATGACCAGGATCGCGTAAAACATTTCCTTTTTTATCTTTTAAAATTTTTCCGTTTAATTTCTCTCCTTCTCTTTTAATTCTACCTGCTTCTCTTAAATCAAAAGCAATTGAATTAGCTCTTCTAGTAGATGTTGTATTAATATTTACATTATATGCAATTAAGAAATCTCTAGCAGAAATAGCTGTAGCTCCAGATTTTTCTACAGAAGAGTTAAAATCATTAGGTCCATAATCAGGTTTCCAGTTTTTTGTAGAAATCTTTTTTTGTAATCCTTCATATTCTCCAGATCTACAATTAGCAAGATTGACACGTTCCTTTTTCTTTGCAGCTCTTTCATAGCAGTATACTGGAATACCTAGTTCTTTTCCTACTCTTTCACTTAATCTATGTGCATATGCTACTGTTTCCTCCATTGTAGTGTTAGAAATAGGAACTAGTGGGCAAACATCAACTGCACCCATTCTTGGATGTTCCCCCTTATGACTACTCATATCAATTAACTCTTTTGATTTACTAATTAATTGATATGCAGCCTCTAAAACTGGTTCTGGTTCTCCAATAAAAGTAATAACTGTTCTATTGGTTGCTTTCCCAGGGTCTACATTTAATAACCTTACCCCATCACATTTTTCAATAACTTCTGTAATTGAGTTAATTGTCTTCATATTTCTTCCTTCAGAAATATTCGGAACACATTCTATTAACTTTTTCATTTATAGACTTCTATTATTAACTCAATAAATATATTAATATTAATTTTAAATATCTATTTATAAATATGTCAGTTAAAATTTTAAATTTTAAAGAGGAATATTCTAAATACTTCTATGAATTAAATATAGAATGGCGAAAGACATATTTTTATGTAGAAGAGCATGATTAAGAAATTCTCTCAAATCCAAAAGAATTTATAATTGATCCTGGTGGAATTATTTTGTTTGCTCAATATGATTCTAAAATTGTTGAGACAGTCGCACTTATGCCTGTTGCTGAAGACAAGTGTTTTGAATTAATCAAGATGGTTGTTTCTCCTGATTATAGAGGAAATAAAATTGGTCAAATAATATTAGAAAATTGTATTAACAAAGCAAAGGAAATTGGATTAGATAAATTAATAATCTATTCTAATAGAGTATTAAAGAATGCTATACATATCTATAAAAAAAATGGATTTATTTAAATACCTATAAAACCTAGAACTCCTTATAAAAGAGCAGATATTAAAAATGGAATAAAATTGTAAAGAATTGCTAAACCCTTCCCTTTAGGGCATTAAAAACCCAAGCTATTGCAAAAAAGCCTATACCAACGGAAACAAACCCCCAGCCTGCAACCTCATTGTATTTAAATATGCCTAAACAGATTAATAATACTCCAACTAATATCATTATAAATGTAGCCCATGCTAAAACTGTGTTTTTATTCATCATTATCTAAATTATTAATTTTCTTTTTTTTCCTTTTTTTTCTTTTTTCTTTTTTTCCTTTTTTCTTTTTATTAAAATCCATATCTACATAGGTAGTAACTTCATCTGGAGTTAAAATGATAGTTAATGATTTGACAAAATCTATCTCTAACTGTTTTAATTTTTCTTGCCTAGCTTCTTTAGATAGATCTGTATTTGAAACTACAGCATTATATGATTCTAGTTTTTTCAGCAACATGCCTTTTAAAATTTGAGTTTCAAATTCATCTAAAGAGAAGGAAGCTACGCACATAGGCAGAACTATATTTAATTCCTCATAAACATCTAGAGTTGTAATATAAGCTGACGCTTCATATTTAGGAGGTGGTATATATCCTCTCTGTCCTCTTTGAACATTATATACTTGTTGAGAAAATGATTGTGCAGAGAAAAATAATATGATACTAAATGCGAAAAATTTGATAAAAGTCTTCATTCTATTAAAATATGACGCAATTTATATAATATTCTTTAATTTTTTGTTTATTCTAATCATATTAGTTGGAGTATATAGATCTAATCTCTGTTTGTCTTTGATTAACATACCTAAAACCTTCTTCACCAAAATATCCTGCTTCTTCGAGCATAATTCTAATGTCTCTAGACCATTCCTCAATATAGCTAGTAATATTAAGTTCAATCGCATATACTGTGTTTTTGTGTAGAGGATAATCTCCATTTCCCTTAACACCAGACTGTGAATCCCACATTCCAATTGTAGGGCCAGATGAATGACCATAAGAACCTAATGGATGAGTATATATTGAAGGTCTTAAATCACTATTTACGGCTTGATTTAAAGAATTTAGTAAAATGGTATTGCCACTATCCCCTTCTATAAAATTTGAAGTAAGAATATCTTGTAATTTATTCCCCTTATTAAATGCTTTTTTAAGAAATATAGGAACCTCTGTTTCATCATCTTTCATAACGTAAGCCATTTGCTGGCAATCAGAATTTAGTCTCAAATAGGTAATTCCAAAATCACAATGTAGCAGGTCTCCTTTTTGAATTATTTTTCTATCAGGTCTATTAGAAAATGATCTTAAATGATCTTTGTTTTCCTCTGTATATCTTTGTATGTCAACAGAAGGATGAAACCATGTTTCAAGCCCCATATTGGTAACTTTTTGCCTCATCCACCATTCAACATCAGTTGTTGTAGTAGCGCCAACCTCTATTACTTTAGATGAAAATGCTTCTTTAATAATATTATGCGTAATCTCAACAATATCACTAAAAATCTCCATTTCTCTTGCTGTCCTGGTTTCAATCCAAGCAGTTGCTAGCTTTTGTGCAGAAATAATCTTATCTCTATTTTCTTTAGAAATATTTGCAACAAATTCCTCATAATCTGTTTTATCTATTCCATCAGCTATGTTAAAATATTTTGAATAATTTATGCCTATAGTTTTTGGATTTCTCTCTTCAATTAATTGATTTAATCTTTTCCATTGATTTGGCTCAACTTCCTTATCCCATGCTGAAATTATATTTTCTCCAAAATTATATCTTGCTACTGCCAACTTATCTAATGTATTCTTTGCTTTATCTCTATAAAACAAAATAATAGTTCTTCTTCTTGCATTTAGCCACTCTGCTGGAAGCATAGTTTTTAAAACTGGATCTTCATTGTATTCTCTAGAAATTAATATCCACATATCAATTTCTGTTCTATCCATTAATTTTGGAAGAACGTTCTCAAATCTATCTTTTAAAACTTCATTAACAACTTTGGCTCGTTCCTTCTCATCTAATATATTTTGAGAATTTAATGTTACCGTAAAAAGAAAAACAAGATAAAATACTTTTTTCATGATAATAGATTAAATTATATTTACACTCATTTACAAATTTAAACCAATAACTGTGAAAAACATTGTTTTTATAATCATATTATTCACATATACTATTAACTCTTATAGCCAGTACTACAAGGATTATAAATGGGAAAAAGAACCCAATATAGTTGATATTGCAGTAGATAATATAAATGACTCTTCTGTTGGAATTTTTGAAAAAACTATTGTAGAATTTATTTCAGGAAAATTTAGCAATACAATCATTAAATATGAAACACATCATTACCAAATAAAAGTCTTAAATGATAAAGGTATTTCTAGACATAGTAACATTGTTATACCAATGAATGAGGTCATTAACCTAATAGATATAAAAGTCAGAATAGTAAATGAAAATGGAGAGTTAAGTGAATTTGATAGTAAGACAATAAGTGAATTAGATGATTTTGAAAGTTCAACAAATTTTAAAAATTTTCATCTTGCTGGAGTTAAAAATAACTCTACAATTGAGGTGCTATATACTCTAGAGAAGCAATATAATATTCACGGCAATAAGATTCTTCAAAAAAGTTATTCAATTAAAAAATCAGAATTTTTATTAATCCCTGGCCCTACTGAAGGAATAATTAAAACCTATGGAGTTGATTCAAAGGTTAAAGACACCCTAATTAGAACATACCCTATTAAGATTATAGAAATTGATGATATTCCTTCTATTATTGATGAAGAATATGCTACTGCGATTGCAAATAGACAAAGGCTATCATTTCAATGTCCATTGCCTGATGATAATATGAATCAAGAAGATTATTGGGAAAATATAGTGTCAAATATCAGTCCTATTATGTTTCCAAAAAATATTCATCCTAAAATTTTTGAAACTTCTTCGGAACTAATTCAAAAAAATGAAAAGAACGTGTATAATATTGCTAATAAGATTGATGATTATATTAAAAATCATTTTACCATATCAGAAAATAATAATGCTAGCCTTAACAACATAGACTATATCCTAACAAATAAAACTTCAAATGATTTTAGTATTATTCAAGTTTACACTCAACTTCTAACAGCTGCAGGAGTGAATTATGAGATTGTAATTACTGCAAATAGATATTATAATAGGTTTGATTCTGAGTTTTTTGATCCAAATATGCTTAGGGAATTTTTAATCTATTTTCCTGAGGAAAAAAAATATATAGCTCCAAATAGATTGGAATACAGGATAGGTGAAGCCCCTTTTGATTTATTAGGAAATTATGGTATTTACATCGACAGGTTATCAAACTTTTATTTTAGTGAAATAATACAATCTGATAAATCATACAGCAGGATTAAAAGAAATATAACATTAGATTTTGAAAGAAAATTTAAAAAAGTAATAATAGATGAGTATCAGGAATACTCAGGTCATTGGGCAACAAATAATAGAAGTATGCTAAATTTTTCAGATGAAAAGGGGTTAGCTGCTTTTGAAGATTATTTAACTGCTACCGGAATAGCGAATAAAAAAGTACTTAATTATGATATAATTAACGGAGAATTATTCCAAAAGAATTACAATACTCCATTTATTGTAAATTCTAAAATATCAACAGAATCTCTAACAACAAAAATAGAAAATGAATATGTTGTAAAAATTGGAAATGTAATTGGAATACAAAGTCAATTATATGAAGAAATTGACAGATTTCATCCTATAGAAATTACCTACCCTAATCAATATGATTATAGAATTGTTGTTAAAATTCCTAAAGGTTATATTATAGAAGGATTAGAGGGGTTAATATTTAATAAAAATTATATTTCCTTAATGGGAAATAAAATCTGCAAATTTGAATCTAATTATGAAATTAATGAGAACGAGCTAGTAATTTCAATCCAGGAGTTTTATAAAAACCTAAGATATCAGAAAAACAGATATAATGAATTTAGAGATATAATTAACTCAGCTTCAGATTTTCACAATACTTCTATTAAATTTATAAAGAAGTAAAATATTACACCCTACCAAAGAGTCTTTCATTCCAGTTTTTCCATTCATATTTTCTAGCAAAAACCAATATCAAAATAGGAAAAATAACAAATACTGGGATTATTACTTCATCTAAAGGCATTGCTGAAGGATTTGATATATCTTTTAAAACAGAATGCGTTTGGAGAGCTGTCCAATCAGCGCTTACAAGAAGTGCCGTAAATAGGTTGTTCGCTGCATGAAATCCTAATGCTAGTTCTAATCCCTCATCCATTAGAGTTATTATTCCAAGGAAGAGTCCTGTCCCTATATAATAAATCATTACTATATCTCCGAATCTTTCAACCTCTGGATTAGAGTAGTGAAGCAAACCAAAACCAACAGATGTAAGCAATAGTGCTATCCATTTATATTTAAAGACAACACCTATCCCCTGCATTAAATATCCTCTAAACATGTATTCTTCAGCACTAGTTTGAAGTGGTAGTAATATAACTGCAATAAGGCATAATATTAAAAATGGTTGCAACTTAAAATTCCATTCATAATTTTCAGGAGAAATAAAACTATAATCAATAAATAGCATAAATGAAGTAAAAATTCCCCAAAGTGTAAAAGCAAATATTGCTCTATTCCAATCAACTTTAACCCTAGTTGTAGTTAGCTTAAGTAATGGCTGACCATGAATAAATTTAACTGCAATAAAAGTTCCAATTAATATTCCAGCAAAAGGCAGTAATAAAAAAATTAAATTTAGATTTGGCTCAAATGCCTTCATTAGGTAATTTATATCTTCTAATCTTGTTGGGTCCAATGCGCCTGTAGCAATTTTAATTCCAATTGCAACAAGATGTGGTATTGAAAAAACAAACAAACAAACAAACACAATAACTAATCCGATTAAATATTTCCACCAATCTTTTGCGTTTTCTTTTACCTGTGTTATATACATACTAATTATTATTTAATATTAAATAGTTAAATAAAGAAGTTGTTGAGAATTAGAGCATAGAATAGTCCAAAAAATATCTGTAAATAAATAGTATTAAGATTTGAATTAATTAACTCCCTAGATTCATATAGCTTAAACACTCTTGTAAAAATATACAAGCCATATATAAACAAGATTCCTGTACCTATTAAATATGCATTAGAATTAAAATTATCTATAGATGAATTAAATATATCTAACAAGAAATATGATGATCCAAATGCGGCTAATAAGTTTATTAGATATCCCCATCTTGCTACCTTTTTTCCTAATGTAACCACAAGATGATTCTTTCCTGTTTTAGCATCACTATTAGCATCCGGAAATTGATTGATATAGAGAATATTTGTTGTTAATAACCCTAAAGGTATTCCCAAATAAATAGCATTATAAAAATCGATAGAAAATAATTCAATAGTACTAGTTGAAATAGCAAATAATGTTCCTAAAGTAAGTAGTGGTCCAAAAGCTAAGAAAATAGCTATTTCACCAAGCCCTCTTCTAGAGGCTAATCTAATTGGTCTTGCAGTATAAAAATAACCTATGAACAAGCCTAAAAGACCAATAATAGCTACATTTTGAGCATTTGATAAAGAACCTGTAGTTAAATAACTAACATACATAAGCACAGAAGCCGTTAAGAAAGCTCCAATTAGCATATTTCTTGCTAATGACTTTGTTCCTTCCAAGGTAATTAATCCGAGCTCTATTGATCTACTTCCCCCAGAGAGTTGAGCTCCTTCTAAAACCTTAGAGTTTAATCCGGCATTGAAATATTCTGTGTTTGCTTCATCAGTACCGTCCTTAACATCAAAATAATCATTATATATATTGGAAGATAAGTGAAGAAAAATTATTCCTAAAATGCACAAAACAAGTGCTAAAGGACTAAATAATCCATTCCCAGTACCTGCTAAAAATGCAGCAACTGCAAAGATTGGAAATAATGAAGCACTTGTAAATCCTCCTCTAGTAATAGCAAAGGCCCATTTTATAAATTTTGTAGTAAGTTTTATAGGAACTACGACTTCCTCTTCAATAGGCACAGTAACACCACAATATCCAGTTTGTGGGTTGTTTTTCCCTCTTGCAAAAGTTGGTGTAATTCTAATCCTTGCATTTAATTTCTTTCCCTCTTTATTTAAAAAATATGTTTTGGTGTTATGCTCTCCATGTTTAATTGCATTTGAGAGCCACATTCCTACATTTTGTATAACAATTTCTCCGGGTGAGAAAAGGGATACCCTTTTTTTTCCAACTAATTCTTCTTTAGAATAGCCAAATAATTTAATTCCATCCTCATTAATTGTTTCGATGACACCTTCCATGTCACATGTAACTACACTTTTCATGTTTATAGATTATTTATTTTAGATTATAAGTTTTTTGCAAAGAAAACGCAATGTAATAGATTTCACAAATAAATTATTTCTTATTTTTTTTTATTGCTATAGTTGTAAGTTTTGCGATAGAAATAAGGTTATTTTCTTCATCGGTAATTCTGATTTCCCATAATTGTATTGTTTTTCCTAAATGAATTTTTGAGGCTCGTGCATAAATTTCACCGCTTCTAACACTTTTTAAATGATTGGCACTAATTTCAATTCCTCTTACAGTTATTTCAGGATCATCCAAAAAAATCCTAGAAGCAAAGCTCCCAACAGATTCAGCCAAAGCAACTGTTGCTCCACCATGTAGTACTCCGTCTGGTTGGTGTACACTAGGATCAACAGGCATTTTACATGTAATATAATCTTCTCCTAAATCAATAAATTCCATATTAAGTGTCCCCATTAATGTTTCTTTACATACCTGATTTGCTCGCTCTAATATTTTATTTTTATCTATCTGCATTGTTATGTGTATTTTTACGTAAAAATACAAAACCAGCATTAATAATGAATCCAAAAGAAAAAGAAATTAGCTATAGCTCACTCAATACTTATTCTACCTTAAATTTACTATCATCAAAAACAAAAAATGTATGGTTTGTTTGTCATGGAATAGGTTATCTAAGCAGGTATTTTATTAAAAATTTTAATGAACTTAACAATGAAGAGAATTATATAATTGCTCCTCAAGCTCAGAGTAAATTCTATATTGCACCAAAGATGAAACATGTTGGTGCATGCTGGCTTACAAAAGAGCAAACCAAAAAAGAGACTAATAATGTCATAAATTACTTTAATAAAATATTAGCTGTTGAAAATATACCTTCAACTTGTAACTTAATTTTTTTAGGCTTTTCACAAGGGGTTTCAGTTGTAATGCGGTTAATAGCAAAGTCCAAGTTAAAATTTAATAAATTGATACTCTACTCAGGAAGAATCCCTGTAGAATTGACTAAAAATGATTTTAAACATATTCACAATAAATCTGAAGTTTATTTAGTCTATGGAACGAAAGACTCATATTTAGATGAGAAAACAATAAATTCAGAAAAGAAAAAAGCCAAAGAATTATTTGATAATGTATCAACTATTAATTTTGATATAGGTCATGAAATTAATTCTTCAATAGTTAATGTATTAACTGTATAAAATTAAAGGGTATAACTGAAACAGCTATACCCTTTAATTTATGAATAATCTATTAAGTTATTCTTTTACTTCTTCAAAGTCAACATCTTCTACATCACTTTCTTTTCCTTCTGGATTCTTTGATGATTGTTCAGAATTAGAAGGGTCTTGTTGTTGTTGTGATTGCTGAGCTTTATACATCTCTTCACTTGCTGATTTCCATGCTTCATTAATTTTTTCTAAAGCAGGATCTATTACAGCAATATCCTTTGTTTCATATGCCTTTTTAAGCTCTTCTAGAGCATCCTCAATAGGTTTTTTCTTATCAGCAGATAACTTGTCTCCAAATTCCTTCAACTGTTTTTCTGTCTGGAATATCATAGCATCAGCACTATTAAGTTTATCAGCTGTTTCTTTTACTTTCACATCTGCATCTGCATTTGCTTCAGCATCTTTCTTCATTTTCTCAATTTCTTCCTCTGTTAATCCAGATGAAGCTTCAATCCTAATATCTTGTGTTTTATTAGTAGCTTTATCTGTAGCCGATACATTTATAATACCATTTGCATCAATATCAAAAGTAACCTCAATTTGAGGAACTCCCCTTGAAGATGGTGGTATACCGTCCAGATGGAATCTTCCTATTGTATTATTATCTGCAGCCATTGGTCTTTCTCCTTGAAGAACATGAATTTCAACGGAAGGTTGATTATCAACAGCTGTTGAAAAAACTTGAGATTTTTTTGTTGGAATTGTAGTATTTGCATCAATTAGTTTTGTCATTACATTACCCATAGTTTCAATTCCAAGAGATAGTGGAGTAACATCTAATAATAGAACGTCTTTTACATCACCAGTAAATACTCCCCCTTGAATGGCAGCTCCAACAGCTACTACTTCATCAGGATTTACACCTTTACTAGGTTTTTTTCCAAAAAACTTTTCAACAGCATTCTGAACTGCAGGAATTCTTGTTGATCCTCCAACTAAAATTATTTCATCTATATCTTTTTTAGCTAATCCTGCACCTTTTAATGCTGCTTTACATGGATCTATTGTTTTTTTAACTAGATCATCAATTAATTGATCAAATTTGGCTTTTGTTAGTTTTCTAACTAAGTGTTTAGGACCACTGTCAGTAGCAGTTACATAAGGTAGATTAATCTCTGTCTGTGTGGATGATGATAATTCAATTTTTGCTTTTTCTGCAGCTTCTTTTAGTCTCTGAAGTGACATTGGATCTTTTCTAAGATCTATTCCTTCATCCTTATTAAATTCATCAGCTAACCAGTCTATTATTTTTTCATCTATGTCGTCTCCTCCTAAATGAGTATCACCATCAGTTGCCAAAACTTCAAATACGCCATCCCCTAGCTCTAGAATTGACACGTCATGTGTACCTCCTCCAAAGTCAAAAACTGCAATTTTTTGATCTTTTCCTTTTTTGTCCATACCATATGCTAATGCTGCTGCAGTAGGCTCATTGATAATTCTTTTTACTTTTAGCCCTGCAATTTCACCTGCTTCTTTAGTAGCTTGGCGTTGAGAATCATTAAAATATGCAGGAACAGTGATAACTGCCTCATCAACTCCAGTTCCAAGATAATCTTCAGCAGTCTTTTTCATCTTTTGTAAGATCATAGCTGATAATTCCTGTGGTGTATACAGTCTTCCTTCAATATCCACTCTAGGAGTGTCATTATCTCCTTTTACAACCTTATATGGTACTCTTCCTGCTTCTCTTTTACATTCTGAGAATTTGTTTCCCATAAATCTCTTTACAGAATATACTGTTTTTGTTGGATTTGTAACCGCTTGTCTTTTTGCTGGATCACCAACCTTAATTTCACCACCTTCTACAAATGCTATAACTGATGGTGTAGTTCTTTTTCCTTCAGCATTTGGTATTACTACAGGCTCATTACCTTCCATAACGGAAACACATGAATTTGTAGTTCCTAAATCAATTCCAATTATTTTATTCATAATTTTAAATTTTTAATTACTTCAAAATATACTTGGCAATCATTATGCCATTGCTATTTAAGTATAAAATTGTCAGTTTTTTTATGTTTTTTATGACATATTGGCACTTTTTAAGAGAAAAAGGTAATTTTAAAAAGCAATCATAAAATGAGTTAGTACTATAATATATTTTACTAATTTTACATGCTCATTTGTTTAAGAATGTCTAAGGCTAAAAAAGAATATAAAAGAATCACTGTAAAATCACTTCTAGATATGAAGATGGATGGTGAAAAGATATCTATGCTAACTGCATATGATTTTACAACTGCAACTATTGTAGATATCTCTGGAATAGATATAATTTTAGTTGGAGATTCTGCTAGTAATGTTATGGCTGGTCACGAAACTACTCTACCAATAACACTTGATCAAATGATTTATCATGCATCTGGAGTAATTAGAGCAGTTAAAAGAGCTCTTGTAGTTGTTGATTTACCATTTGGATCATATCAAAGTGATCCTAAAGGAGCTCTAAAATCAGCAATTAGAATAATGAAGGAAAGTGGTTCTCATGGAGTTAAATTAGAGGGAGGCAAGGAAATAAAGGATTCTATTAAAAGAATTATAAAAGCAGGTATTCCTGTAATGGGGCATTTAGGTTTAACGCCCCAATCTATTTATAAATTTGGAACATATACCGTTAGAGCAAAAGAAGAAGAAGAAGCTAAGCAGCTTATTGAAGACGCAATTATGTTGGAAAAAATTGGATGTTTTGCAATTGTCTTAGAAAAAGTACCCTCAGACCTTGCAGCTAAAGTTACCAAAAAAGTTAAAATACCCGTAATAGGAATAGGAGCTGGAAATAAAGTTGATGGGCAAGTTTTAGTAATTCATGATATGCTTGGGATGACAAAAGGGTTTAATCCAAGATTTTTAAGAAGATATATGAATCTTTATGATGATATGAATAAGGCAATCTCCAAATACTCGAAAGACGTAAAAAGTGGAAATTTCCCTAATTCTAAGGAGCAGTATTAAGATCTCTCCTTATGAAAATCTTATCAAATCATTATAATCTACAAGTTCTTTTCGAAGACAACCACTTAATTGTAATAAATAAAAGACCTGGGGATATTGTTCAAGGAGATAAAACAAAAGACACTCCTCTTTCAGAGATTGTAAAGGAATATCTAAAAATCAAATATGATAAACCCGGTAATGTTTATTTAGGTGTAATTCATAGAATTGATAGACCTACCTCTGGACTAGTTATCTTTGCAAAAACATCTAAGTCGCTGTCAAGAATGAATTTGATGCTAAAAGATCATACAATACAGAAAACATACTGGGCAATAACTCAAAATAAACCAGAGAAGGAAAGTGATAAACTAATTCATTGGTTGAGAAAAAATGAAAAGAATAATAAATCTACACATTTTTCAAAAGAGACTAAAAATGCTAACAAAGCGATACTTAATTATAAGATTATAAAAGAACTTGATAATTATTTTTTATTAGAAATTACAATGAAATCAGGCAGACATCATCAAATAAGATGTCAATTACAAGCTATTGGTTGCCCAATCAAAGGAGATATAAAGTATGACTCAAAAAGAACGAATAAAGACGGTGGCATAGACCTACATGCCAGAAATATAAAATTCATGCATCCAGTCAGTAAAAAACAGATTGATATAACAGCGCCATTAAGAGATCAAAAAATATGGCAAAATTGTGTTTAAATAACTTTACATAAATTTGCTACCCAATAATATATTATACTAATTCGCGAAAATAAACCATAAATGGAATTTTCAAATTATATAGAAAATCAGGAAAATTATTTCAAGATTGGAAAAACTCTCCATATAAGTAAGAGAAAAAAATTATTAAGAAATCTTAAAAAGGAGATATTATCTAGTGAGAATAAGATTTTTAGAGCATTAAATGATGATCTTAGAAAATCAAATTATGAAACTTATTTAACTGAAATAGGTATTTTAATTTCTGAAATAGATTTATTTCTGAGTAATCTAGAGAAATGGGCTAAACCAAAAAAGGTAAAATCATCTTTATTAAGTTTCCCTTCGTCAGATTATATTTATAGCGAACCATATGGAAAAGTTCTTATACTATCTCCATGGAATTATCCATTTCAGTTAGCAATTTTACCACTAATGTCTGCTGTTGCAGCAGGAAACACTGTAGTTTTAAAGCCTAGTGAACACGCTCCACATACATCTAAGTTAATTAAAGAAATTATTGAAAAAGTCTTCAATAAGTCACACGTATTAGTTATAGAAGGAGCTGCAGATACTGCATCAAAATTATTGGAATACAGATGGGACTATATATTCTTTACTGGAAGTGTTAAAATAGGTAAAATTGTAGCTGCAGCAGCTGCAAAACATCTTACACCTACGACCTTAGAACTTGGTGGTAAAAATCCATGTATTATAGATGATACTGTTGATTTAAAACTTACTTCAAGAAGAATTGTTTGGGGAAAATTTGTCAATGCCGGTCAAACATGTATTGCCCCAGACTTTTTGATAGTTAAAAAAAATATAAAAGAGCAATTGATACATCACTTATCAAAAGAAATTGAAAGAGCTTATGGAAAAAACCCTAAAGAATCCGAAGATTACCCAAGGATCATAAACAAAACAAATTTATTTAGATTGTCTAATCTGATTAAAGAAACAAAAATTCTTTTTGGAGGAGAGTATGATTCAGATAGTTGTTATTTTGCACCTACTATCATTGATGAACCTAGAATTGATAGTCCTATAATGAATGAAGAAATTTTTGGACCAATTCTCCCTATTATATCATATGAGGATGAGAATCAAATTGAAAAGCTAATATCTAAATATGAGAAACCTTTAGCATTATATGTCTTTAGCAACAACAAAGTATTCTCCGAAAAAATTATTCGAAAATATAGTTTTGGAGGTGGAGCTATAAATGATACAATTATTCATGTAGGAAATCCAAACTTACCTTTTGGAGGTGTTGGTCATAGTGGTATCGGAGCATATCATGGAAAGGCAAGTTTTGACCTATTATCACATAAAAAATCAATTGTGAAAAAGGGAAATTGGCTAGATATTAAAATTAGATATGCCCCATATAAAGGGAAATTGGAGTATATAAGAAAATTCTTTAAGCTTTTTAGCTAATTTCCTTAATATTAAATTTAATTACTGAATTTGTCATTTTTTGAGAAAGCATATTAATACCATTATTTGTTAACTGCAAGATTCTTGGATACCCTCCTGTTGTTTGACAATCTCTCATAAGAATAATTATTTTACCTCCAGGCGTTAACTGTACGGTGCCTGGCATTACATGTGAAGTTAGAATTGGATTTATGTTGTTTTTTAAATTTTGCTCTAATATATAACCCATCCTATTGTGATTATTAGAAATTGAGAATTCTTTTTTTAATAAAATCTCTTTGTTTTCTTTACTTAACTTATGAAATTCTGGGCCTTTATAACAATCAATATGATCAAATATTACTAGTTTTTTTATTTTTTCTTGGTTTATACTTCTTGACTCGTTTACTGAATTATTTAGAATAATTTGATCGTTTTTCTGAATTTTAAAACTCTTAGTTATACCATTGTACATACTCCTGCTTTTCATAACTTTCTCAGATTTAATTCCTCCTTGAAAAGCTATATATGTTCTAAACCCGTATTCAAATCTGCCAAAACTAAGCAAATCTCCTTCTTTTACATCTATCTTATTATACATTTGTATAGAAAAACTATTTAGTTTAGCGTTCATATCTGAGCCTGTCACAGCTATTATAGTGTCTTTCTCAAATTCTAAAGAACAACCTGTCATTGTTAATTCTAATAATGCTGAAGATGTTAAATTTCCTAAAATTTGATTTGCAATTTCAGCAGAATTCTCATCCATACAACCACTAACAGGAATTCCGTAGTTTTGAAAGCCAAAACGTCCTTTATCTTGAATTGATGTATAAAAACCTGGATCTATTACTTTAATCATTTAAAACTTCTTTGTTTAATTCATATAAACCAAATTCCATCTCTTTTTCAATTAATTTATATTGATCTTCTGATACTTGAAAAAATTTAACCTTGTCACCAGGTTTTGCAAAACATGGAATATCTTTTGACTTATCAAATAGATTAATTGGAGTATTTCCTAAAATATTCCATCCGCCTGGACTCTGCTGCGGATAAATTCCTGTCTGTTCACCACCAATTGCTACAGATCCTTTAGGAACTCTTAATCTTGGCTCTTCTTTTCTTGGGGTATGAAGAGCATTATCTAAGCCTCCTAAATACATAAAACCAGGTAAAAAACCTATTAAATATATTGAGTAAATAGTTTTACTATGCCTAACTATAATATCTTCTTTAGAAATTTTATTTTGCTTTGATATGATATCAATATCTAGCGCAAAGCTGTTTTCATAACACACAGGGATATTCCAAAGAATTCTGTCATACTTGCTAAGAGATTTCCGAGATAGATATAGATTTTTTAGCTTCTCTATTAATTTATTTATGTTGTTGATTTTTTTATTAAAAATTAAAAGTAGTGAACAGTATGAAGATCTTATTTCTAATATATACTTAAAACCTGTTTCTAATCTCTTTTTAAACTCATTTACATCATTATTGATATTCTCATCAATCCTTTCTGGCCAGCTAATCAGAAGGGAATTGTCATTATATTGAAAATATTTTAAGTTATAGCTATTCAACTATCAAGTTTAATTTTATTTATGTTACTAAAAAGATTTTTTATTAGACTAGTTATTTTTGGACTATCTCCATGTATACAAAAAGTGTCTGCTGAAATCTTCTTATAATCACCATCAATTGTTTGAATTTTATTATCATTAATTACATTTTCTAGCCTTTTTAACATTTTTTGATAATCTAAGATCATAGAATTATTGTTTTCTCTAGAAACTAGGGATAAATCGTTGTTATAATTTCTATCTAAAAAAACCTCGTAATATATTTTTATATTATTCTCTATTGCCAATTTTGAAATTAAAGATCCATAGGGTACATATAAAATTTTATCTGAATATTTAGATTTCATTAATTCAATAATAATTAATGCAGTTTCTAAATCATTTGCTGAGAAATTATAAAGAGCACCATGTAATTTAATATGCTCAAGGGAAGTTTCTAAACTCCTAGCAATTCTATCTAAATCATCAATTTGATTGATTAATGAATTAGTTAGATCTGAGTGTGGAATAGAAATATTTTTTCTACCAAAATTTTCTTTATCTGGATAAGAAGGGTGCGCGCCAATATTAACACCATATTTTTTTGCTATTAATATTGTATCTGTCATAGTTGATTTATCCCCTGTATGACCTCCACAGGCTATACTGCATGAGCTTAGGAAGGGCATTATATCTTTTTCAACACCAGTCCCCTCACCTAAATCTGAGTTTATTCTAATCTTGTTATTTTTTATCATAAAAAATTAAATACTTTAATTATACTCTTAATACCTAATATTAGTGTTATTAATAACACGAAAAAAGAAACAAGATTATGCTTCCAATTATTAACATATTTACCCAAAACATTATTATTATTAGCAATCAATATTAGAAAAAATGTAATTGTAGGTAATAGAATACCATTTGCCACTTGAGCAAATTTTATTATTTCTATTGAATCAATATTTAATGAAGAACATACTACTCCAACAATAAGGACTATAAACCAAACCATTCTAAATCTAAGAGATTTTAGTTCTGTACTCCAATTTAAACATCCACAAGTTACATATGCTGCAGCAAGGGGTGCAGTAATTGCACTAGTCAAACCAGCAGCAAACAATCCAAAAGAAATTAATTGCTTGGAAAAACTTCCGAAAACAGGCTCAAGACCTTTAGCTAAATCTACTACTGAATTAAGCTGATCTAAACCTATGGATGTAGAAGAAATTATTATACATATAGATATTAATCCACCAACAAGTACTGCTACTATGGTATCAATATTTGCATCTTTTAGCTCTTTTGGTGAATTCCATTTTTCTTTAGCCAGAGAGGCATGAAGAAATAAATTATATGGGACAACAGTAGTACCTATTAAACCTATAATGATTAAAATACTATCCTCAGGAAAGGTTGGAATAAAGAGACCGCTAAAAAATGATTTTAAATCTGGTCCTGTTTTAATTGCTGTCAATAAAAAAGCAAGGCTCATAAAAAGAACCAACCCCATCAATATCTTTTCTAATAGCCTATTATTTCCTAATAATAAAATAATAAAAGCTATTAACCCTATTATTAAGCTATAGGCATTATATACGCCAGCAAAACTTAAATTTCCAAATACTGCTTCTAAACCAAGAACACCACCGCTAATATTTCCAGCTTCATAAGCAATATTCCCAACTAGAATAGCTGAAAGAATTAAAATAATGGAAACTATTCTAATTGTTTTACTTTTGAATTGCGAGACTATTGTATTAGATAAAGAGCTTTGAGATATGACGCCAATCCTAACTGCAATTGTTTGTAGAAAAATTGTAATTACAATTGACAATAACAGAGCCCATAGTAAAGCAAAGCCAAACTGTGACCCAGCAATTGTACACATAGTTACAGTTCCTGGACCAATAAAAGCAGCTGCAATAACTGACCCTGGCCCAATATTTTTTAAATATTTTTTAATACCTACCTAATTAATTCAATTTTTGTAATCTCCTTTGTCTTATCTGTAATAGAAAACCTATCATCTAATCTCATTCCTATTACCCATATAATCTTATTTTTAGATGTTTCCAATATTAGCACTTTATCTTTATCAAAAACAGATATTTTTTGATCTTTTAAGTATTTACTTACTTTTTTCTTTCCATTCATCCCAAATGGATAAAAATAGTCGCCAGATAATAAATTTCTAACCCTTAAAGGAAAATCTAGTTTAGCTGAATCTAAATAAATAGCATCTGAACCTTCTTTAGAAATTTTTTCAGATTTACTTAATTTTAGCTTACCAATTGAAACAGTTATTTCTTTTGATGATTTATTTACTAATAATAGCTTATTCTCTACTTCACTGTTCTCCGTCAGTATCAAGTATTCTCTATCTTTTAACAACTTATGACTTTTAGAAATAATCTGTTTTCCGCTTTGAGAATCTAATAAATCTCTAATATCATTCCATTGAGTAAAATTATACTTTTTTAATAGTTCATAAAGGTATGCGTCTATATTACTTACTTGCTTAATCTTATTAATTTTAAAATACATCTTTTCATTCTTTTTGAATGAAACTTCCTTAGTAAAATCATCAATTTTATCTTTTATAATTGATTTAGATTGTTTCAACTTATCAATTGATTTGGAAAAACTCTCTAATAAAGATGGATTAATATTTTTTAGTTTTGGTAGAACTTCTAACCTAATTTGATTTCTTAAATAATCCTGTTTTTTATTACTTGAATCTTCTCTCCAAGTAATTTTATTTTCTTTGGCGTAAGACAGGATTTCATCTTTTGTAAAAATTAATAATGGTCGAAAAATAGTATCATTAACCTTAGGAATTCCTAGCAGTCCATCAATTCCAGAACCTCTAGATAAATTAATTAAAAACGTTTCAAGACTGTCGTCTAAATGGTGAGCAGTATGAATATGATTGACATTTAGTTCTTTTAATAATTCTTGAAACCATGAATACCTTAATTCTCTAGCTACCATTTGAATTGATTTATTATCATTATCAGATAACTCTTTGGTATTAAAAGATTTTGTGTAAAATTTAATATTATGTTTTATTGCTAAATCCCTTACAAAATTCTCATCTAAATCGCTTTCTTTTTCTCTTAATTTAAAATTACAATGAGCTACAACAAAATTTAATTTTAATTTTAAGCATAGATGAAACAAGACAACACTGTCTACTCCTCCTGAAACTGCAATAATTAATTTACTAACTGATATAGAAGGAAAGTTCTTCTTTAAATGATTAAGAAATAATTTTTCCATTATTTAACAATAAATATATGAAAACCGAATCTATATATGTATAGGTCTATTTTCACTTGCTGAAAGTGCTGCCTCTTTTACAGCCTCAGAATAAGTCGGATGAGCATGAGAAATTCTAGCAATATCCTCTGCAGAAGCTTTAAACTCCATTGCAACTACAGCTTCAGATATAAGATCAGCACATCTAGCTCCAATCATATGAATTCCCAATATTTCATCTGATTTTTTATCTGCTAAGATTTTAACAAATCCATCTAAATCAGAACTTGCTCTACTTCTACCCAAAGCCCTCATTGGAAATTGACCAATTTTGTAATCTACATTGTTTAATCTTAGTTCTTCTTCAGTCTTTCCAACAGAAGCAACTTCAGGCCATGTATAAACAACTCCAGGAATCAAATTATAATCGATATGAGGTTTTTGTCCAGAAATAAATTCTGAGACTAATACACCCTCATCTTCTGCTTTATGCGCTAGCATATCACCTCTAACTACATCTCCTATTGCATATATATTCTCAACTTGGGTTTGCATATTTTCATTTATTTCAATCTGACCTCTTTCATTTATATCAAGACCTGCTGCTTTTAAGTTTAACCCTTCTGTATAAGGTTTTCTTCCTATAGCGATTAGACAGTAGTCTCCTTGTAGACTAACCTCCTTTTCATTCTTATCATATGCTAATACATTTACAAGGTTACCATTTCTAACTATAGAAGAAACCTTATGTGATAATAAAAGTTCAATTTTTTGCTTTTTAAATACTTTAGCAAGTTCCTTTGACAAACTAGAATCCATAGATGGAATTATTCTATCTTGATACTCAATTATTGAAACCTTTGCACCCAATCTACTGTATACTTGTCCTAGTTCAACCCCAATAACACCTCCTCCAACTACAATCAAATGTTTAGGAACTTCCTTTAAGCTAAGTGCCTCAGTTGAAGTAATAATTCTTTCTTTATCTATCTCAGCAAATGGAAGTTTAGAAGGCTTACTTCCAGTAGCAATAATTATATTTTTGGAATTTATAGTTTCAACAACTTTTCCGTTAACAATTAAATCAACGTTATTATTGTCTTTAAATGAACCTATACCATTAAATACTTTTATATCATTTTTTTTCATAAGGAAATCAATGCCTTTTGTGGTTTGATCTACCACAGCTTGTTTCCTAGCTATCATTTTAGATAAATCAAAATTAATTTCACCTTTAATATCAATTCCATGTTCTGGAAGCTTTTTAATAGCATCTTCATAGTGATGAGATGAATCTAAAAGTGCTTTACTTGGGATACATCCAACGTTTAAACAAGTTCCTCCCATAGTAGAATATTTCTCTATAATAGCAGTTTTCATTCCTAGCTGCGAACCTCTAATTGCGGCAACATATCCACCAGGGCCTGACCCAATAATCAATACATCATATGATTCCATAAAAATTTTATTTTAAAGAATTCTCAAAAATACAAATGTTTTAAGTCTGATCAATGAAAATTTTCTGATTAATATTTTTCGTTTTAATTTAAATATAATTTTAATCCATATATTGTCTAAACCGATAAAAAATCTAGTTTATAATTCATGATTGATTCAAAAAATGGAATTTCACTGACTAAAGCTCTAACACCTATATGTGTTTTAATTTCTTTATTAGCATACAACATAGTAGTATATGAAGATAAAGATTGGTTTGGGGAGAATACTTATCAGATAATATTATTATTAGGTGCTTCTCTAGCATCAGTTATGGGTTTAATTGATAGAGTCTCAGTTATTCACATATTAAAAAAAATCTATTTAAGTATTAAAAGTATTGCAATACCATTAGTTATTTTACTTCTAGTAGGTGCATTAGCGGGAACTTGGAAAGTTAGTGGAGTTATTCCTGCTATGGTTTACTATGGATTGAATCTAATTGATCCAACAGTGTTTCTGCCTCTAACACTAATTGTAACTGCAATTGTTTCTCTAACAACTGGAAGTTCATATACAACTTCTGCTACTGTAGGAATTGCCTTAGTTGCTGTTGGCACTGCATTTAATATATCTCCGGGCATGACTGCAGGTGCTGTAATTTCTGGGGCATATTTTGGTGATAAAATGTCTCCATTAAGTGATACAACAAACTTAGCGCCAGCAATGGCAGGAGGTGATCTATATACTCATATAAAATACATGACACTCACCACTGTCCCTACATTTATTTTTACATTCATCGTTTTCTGTATAATTAGCTTAAATATTGATACTTCTGAAATCGGAGACATGTCTAGTATTTTAACTATATCAGATACAATATCAAATGATTTTTATATTTCTCCTATATTATTTCTTGTTCCAGTATTAGTAATTATTCTTGCCTTTTTAAAAGTAAGACCAATTATAGCTCTTTCATGTGGAGTTATTTTAGCACTAATTTTTGCCTTAATTTTTCAACAAAATATATTAAATCTTATAGATCCATCGGATTATAATGCAGTTTTTAATTCTGTTTTTTTAGACACTGAGATACCAACTAATAACGATAGAATTGTAAGATTATATAACTCTGGAGGAATGAAAGGTATGCTATGGACAATAAACTTAACAATTTGTGCAATGATTTTTGGAGGATCAATGGATGCAATTGGTGCATTATCGAAAATTACTAGCGCTCTATTAGATAGGGCGAAAAATGTCTTTGGCTTATTTATAAGCACTGTAATTAGTTGCCTAGGTATAAATATAGCTGCATCTGATCAGTATCTTGCTATAGTAATACCTGGAAAAATGTTTAAAGATGCATACGAAGAAAGAGGATTAGCTCCCGAAAATCTCAGTCGAACTTTAGAAGATTCTGGAACAGTAACATCTGCATTGATTCCTTGGAACACTTGTGGAGCATATCATTATGGTGTTTTGGGAGTTAGTGTTCCTGAATATTTTATCTATGCAATATTTAATTGGTTGAGTCCAATAATGACTTTAATTTATGCAGGGTTTTCTATAAAAATTAGAACTATCATTAATGCTAAAACTTTATGATATGATTACTCTTGTTTTATCAAAGATTATTAACTTGCGTTTTTTGTTCCTATCTTTAATTCATGGCTAAAGTGAATAGTAAAAAAAATAAATTTTCCTTTTCATTAAAAAAAGAAAAAAAACAGCTGTCAAGTTCACAAAAATTGTTTTATGGAAGCTCACTGATAATATTATCCTTAATATTTATTATTTCATTCACATCATACTTTTTTTCTGGCCATATTGATCAAAGCTCACTTTTTGAATTATCAAACAGAGATATTGTTTCTGAAAACTGGATGAATAAACTTGGTGCTATTTTAAGCCATTTTTTCATTTATCAAGGATTTGGAATTTCTTCATATATATTGAGCTTACTTATTTTATTATCTGGACTTCACATCCTTTTAGAGATAAAAAATAGAAAACTTATAAAAAACTGGATTTGGGGTCTTTATCTAATGATATATGGATCTGTCTTTTTTGCAGGAATAGATAGCTCTGGCAAATATTCAGGTATAATTGGCTATGAAATTAATGCTCTATTAACTGATTATATTGGCATAATTGGAACATCATTCTTGTTGTTTTTATTGGCTATGCTCTACCTAACAATTAGATTAAATTTAAAATTAGAGCACATAAAAAAACTCGCATCAATCTTTAAAAGAAAACAAAAAATAGTTAATGATGAAGTTGAAGATTCTTCAAATTTAGAAAAAGTAGTTGAGGTTAATACTGAAGATAAGGTAATTAATCAAGATACAGCGGATGATGTTAGTAAAAAGCTACCTACTGAAATACCAAAAACAAAGGAGGATATTAAAGTTGAAGTTGAAAAAATTATTGAAGAGAAGTCTGAAACTGACAATCTTTCTGATAAGCTAGTCAAAAATTTTGGTCTTTTTGATCCTAAATTAGAACTTGGAAATTTTCATTTCCCTTCATTAGATATTTTGAAGAAATATGATAGCGAAAAAATAAACATAGACAAACAAGAACTTGAAGAAAAAAAAGACAAGATTGTTGAGACATTAGGAAACTATAACATTAGTATTTATAGCATTAAAGCAACAGTTGGCCCAACAGTTACTTTATACGAAATAATTCCAGATGCAGGAATAAGAATATCAAAAATTAAGAATCTAGAAGATGATATAGCTCTATCCTTATCAGCTCTTGGAATTCGAATTATTGCTCCAATTCCTGGAAAAGGAACTATTGGAATAGAAGTTCCAAACAAACATTCGACAATTGTATCAATGCATTCTGTAATATCTTCAGAAAAATTTCAGCAATCTGAAATGGAACTTCCTATTGCTATTGGTAAAACTATTAGTAATGAGACTTTGGTTGTAGATCTAGTTAAAATGCCTCACCTACTTATGGCTGGAGCCACAGGACAAGGTAAATCTGTAGGACTAAATGCTGTTTTAACTTCATTATTATATAAAAAACATCCTGCAGAAGTTAAATTTGTTCTAGTAGATCCAAAAAAGGTAGAACTTACCTTATTTAATAAAATTGAAAGACATTATTTAGCAAAACTACCTGACTCTGAAGATGCTATAATAACAGATAATAAAAAAGTTATCTATACCCTAAATTCATTATGCATTGAAATGGACAACAGATATGAATTATTAAAAAATGCATCTTGTAGAAATATTGTTGAGTACAATAAGAAATTTATGGCAAGAAAATTAAATCCAAATGATGGACATCAATACCTTCCTTATATAATTCTTATTATTGATGAATTTGCTGATTTGATCATGACTGCTGGAAAAGAAGTAGAAACTCCTATAGCTAGACTAGCTCAATTAGCAAGGGCTATTGGTATACATTTAATAATTGCTACTCAAAGACCTTCTGTAAATGTAATTACAGGTGTAATTAAAGCAAATTTCCCAGCAAGAATTGCCTTTAGAGTAACTTCTAAAATTGACTCAAGGACTATTCTGGATAGCTCTGGAGCAGATCAGCTAATTGGACGTGGTGATATGCTGTTCACACAAGGAAATGCGATTATAAGAGTTCAGTGTGCTTTTGTTGATACTGATGAAATAGAAAAATTAACTGACTTTATAGGATCACAGAAAGCATATGCTAGTACACACAAACTTCCAGAATATGTTGGCGAAGAGAGTGGCACAAATCTTGATGTAGACATAGAAGATAGAGATGTGTTATTTAGAGACGCTGCTGAAGTGATTGTAATTGCCCAGCAAGGATCTGCATCACTTTTGCAAAGAAAACTTAAATTGGGGTATAATAGAGCAGGCAGGCTTATTGATCAACTTGAAGCTGCTGGAATTGTTGGGCCATTTGAAGGAAGTAAAGCACGACAAGTTTTAATAACAGATCTTCAATCATTAGAAAAACATTTTGAAAATGAATAAATACTATACCATGAAAAAAATTATACTTCTGTTTATTGTAACTATTATATCAAATAATATAATAATAAGTCAGAATTCTGAAGAAGCAAAAATATTATTAAACAAAGTTTCTGAAAATATAAAAAGCTATGATAATATATATATTAATTATACTTATACGCTTTTTAACTCAGAAGAAGATATCAATCAGACTAACAATGGAAGTTTCGTTACTGAAGATGATAAATGGAAATTTGTTATGTTGGATGTGACTAGAATTTTTGATGGAGATAATCTATACACTATTAGCCCGGATGACGAAGAAGTTACTATCTCAACTCAAAACCCAGATGATGAAAGTACAATAACTCCTAATAAAATGCTTTACTTTTATGAGGAAGGATATACTTTTGAGATGGATATAGTTCAATATGTTGGAAGAAAAAAAATTCAATATATTAAATTAGTGCCAATGGATTCAGATGCTGAAATTAAATACATCTTAATGGGAATTGATGTTGAATTTAGTCAGATTTATAACGTAATTGAAACAGGTATAAATGATACACAAACAACAATTTCTATAATTGATTTTGAGGTAAATCTACCTCTTGAGGAATCTTTATTTGTTTTTGACAAAGAGAAATATAACGATTACTATATGAATATTCTTGATTAAAGCTATCATTGAAATTAATAGATCAATACATATTTAAAACCTATTTAAGAACATTACTTACTGCATTTTGCATTTTAATGTTAATATTCCTTTTTCAATCAGTTTGGATGTATATTACTGAGCTTGCTGGAAAAGATCTTGAACTTGATGTAATTCTTAAATTTTTATCATATGTTTCTCCTAGACTTGTAGTTTTAGTTTTACCACTAGCTATTTTACTTTCTAGCATTATGGTATTTGGTCAACTATCTGAAAACTATGAATTTGCTGCGATGAAATCTAGTGGATTATCACTTCAAAGAATTATGAGAAGTTTAATCTATTTTACTCTTTTTCTAGGAGTTATTATTTTCTTTTTTTCAAACAATGTAGTTACAGCAGCAGAATTTAGCTTTCTTAACCTTAGAAAGAATATATCAAAAGTAAAACCCACTATGGCTATTGCAGAAGGTCAGTTTAGTGAAATTGGAGATATAAATATTAAAGTTGAAGACAAATATGGAAATAGAGGTCAATATCTTACCGATGTAATAATTCATCAGAAAAAAAATAAACTTGGAAATTATACAGTAATAAAATCAAAAACAGGTGAAATCACTAGTGAAACTGATTCAGATATTTTACAATTAAAACTATATGATGGAAATTATTACGATGAAGTTATTACTAAGGATTATAATGTTAATAAATCAAAGCCATTTGTGAAAAGCTATTTTAAAGAATATATGTTGAATATTGATCTTTCATTGATAAATGATGTAGACTTTAACCAACAAGGGAGTGCAAATAGATATTCTATGCTAAATGTAAGAGACCTAAATACAACTATTGATTCATTAGTAATTAAGAGAAAGAAAGATTACGAGGTAATTGCTACAAAGATGCATAATCGATCTAATGCAAAATCCTTAAATAACAATATTAATCCTATAGAAGATGAATTTGAAGGAGAAAATGTATATGATCTGTTTAAACCACAAAAACAAAAACAGCTTTTTGATCTAGGAATTAGTTCGGTTAACAGCACAATAAGCATACTAAAATCAAATATGTTAATACAAGCTAGAAGGCAAAAAAATATAAATAAACATTTCATGTCACTTCATGATAAGTTTGCTCTTAGTTTTGCATGTATAATTCTTTTCTTTATTGGCGCACCATTAGGAACAATTATTAGAAAAGGAGGTTATGGATTTCCTATGGTTATTTCAATTATTCTATTTCTAACTTATCATTTTGTAGGAGTTTTTGCTAAAAATCTGGCTGAGGATACTAGCATTAGTCCCATACTTGCTAGCTGGCTCTCTACAATAATTATGTTTCCTATTAGTGTTTACCTAACCAATAGAGCTACAAAAGATAGAAGCATTTTTAACATTAGTGAAATAACTGAAAAATTCTTACAATATTTTAAGAGATAATTAGGTTTTAATATGTTGATTTAATACAATATATTTGAACAATCTTATAGATTTCTAAATGTCTGCACAGGATAAACTTAAACTAAATACAATTGAGTCAGCAATTATTGATATTAGGCTGGGCAAGGTTATTATTGTTGTAGATGATCAAAATCGCGAAAATGAAGGTGATTTTGTTGCGGCTGCTGAGTCTATAACTCCTAAGATTATAAATTTTATGGCCACACATGGAAGAGGGCTTATATGCGCTCCTATTACTGGTAAAATGTCAAAAAGATTAAAACTAAATCTAATGGTTGGATCTAGTTCAGATCCTCAAGATACAGCTTTCACCGTATCAGTAGACTTTAAAGGAAATGGCGTGAGTACTGGTATTTCAGCAGCAGATCGATCTAAAACCATAAAAGCATTAATAGATTCAGAAACAAAAGCTCATCAATTTTCAAAGCCTGGTCATATTTTTCCATTAATAGCAAAAGATGGCGGTGTTTTAAGACGTACAGGACATACCGAAGCTGCTATTGATTTTGCAAGGCTAGCTGGTTTTAAGCCAGCAGGTGTTATTGTCGAGATAATGAATGAGGATGGTACAATGGCACGACTACCACAACTGATAAAAGTTGCAAAAAAATTCAATTTAAAAATTATCTCAATTGAAGATTTAGTTGCCTACAGAATGGCTCATGATTCATTAATTGAAAAAAGGGAGGATTTTGATATAGAAACAAGGTTTGGGAGCTATAGATTAAGAGCATATGAGCAAACTACCAACCATCAGCTCCATTTAGCTCTTACAAAGGGTGTTTGGGATAGAGATGAGCATGTTTTAACAAGAATTAATTCTAAAGCAATTAATAATGATATTTTAGGAATGCTTACTAATGGTAAAGAAGAGAAATTAGACAATATGTTTAAAATTATCAATGACGATGGCAGGGGTGCAATTATTTTTATAAATCAAGTAAATCAATCCTTAAATACTCTAAATAGATTAAAAGTTTTAAAAAGTAAACAGAAAAACAATAAAATTATTAAAGCTCCAAAGGTAGGTATGGATATAAAAGATTTTGGTATTGGAGCACAAATATTACATGATTTGGATATTCATAAGCTTAGACTAATCTCAAACGGAAAAAAAGAAAAAAGAGTGGGAATGATAGGTTATGGCCTTGAAATTATAGAATACATCAATTATTAACTATTTCTTTTTATGTCTGTATATCCAAGGCAGAAATCTTGGATCCCTAAATATGTTAAGCCAACTATTATGTTTGACATTGTTATACAGGGTAAATTTTGGACTTCCACCAGACTCAATAACAGTATTTACCATTCTAATTGAATAATATGGATGCACGATTCTGTCATCAGAACCGTGAACGATCCATAGAGGAGTTTTCTTAGCATAGTTTAATACCCATCCTGGATGTCCTGCACCACAAATTGGCGTTGCAGCTGCAAACATATCTGGTCTTTTGTTTAGCAGCTCAAAGGTTCCCATAGCACCATTAGACAATCCTGTCAGATAAACTCTTTTCTTATTTACATAGTTTAGATTAACAAGTGAATCCATAAGCCCTATTACCATGGATAGGGATTTTGTTGGGGTTGAATTTTTCTCGAATTTATAATTCTTATTATCAGGTGATTTTATTAGTTTTCTACTAGACCATGAGTCAGTAAGTGGTGCTTGAGGAAATATTACAATTGCTGGAAACTTTTTTCTATTTCTTTTATTTGAAAAAACTTTATTAATGTAGGTTAACTGCTTTTTATTATCTGAACCCCTCTCTCCTATTCCATGTAAAAATAAATGTAGTGGATACTTTTTTGTTTCATCAAATTCTTGAGGTAATAAGATTCTGTAATTTAATGT
>Ga0209554_1000029_pt1 | contig 98888 bp, 64 predicted proteins | sample MarorgKNORR_S2LV_5_FD_188221 | JGI IMG/M metagenome (GOLD analysis project Ga0209554, IMG submission 188221) | Marine microbial communities from the Southern Atlantic Ocean, analyzing organic carbon cycling - Bottom_A/KNORR_S2/LV (SPAdes) (version 2) | ecosystem: Environmental > Aquatic > Marine...
AGAAAAGGCTGGAAGAGATGGCTGAAAGTTTTTCACTCGTGAAAGAAATGGCAATTTGATGCAACCTTCACCTTCCACTCCAATTTCCCCCTCAGTCCCAGTGGTATATCCGCAAAGCAATGCTCAGTGTGAGGTTGAAGCGGTTAATCCCGAAGCACTTAGCGATGCAGAAAAAATCGCCAGCAAAATGCTTGAGGCACAACTTAGTGTTGTCATTGCCGTACCACTAGGGTTGATTTTCTCGGGTGTTGGGCTATATATGCTCATCGTTGATTTCTTTATGAATGTGGAAATTTCTAAACTTGAAGGAATTATTGCAATGATTGGCTTCGGATTATTCTTGTGTTTTGTCGGACTGAAGTTTGGCAAGGAAGGTATCTCCCTCCACGTCTCTCCATCCGGGGTTTTCATTCGCACCTTGAAATATGGATTTTTCAGTGAGAAGGTAATCAAAGTGAATCAGGGAACGGTGGTGGGAATCGAGGACCAACACGGCATCACCCTATTCTATTCCTCGGTATCTGGGAAAATGATTCGAATCGAGGCTGGCTTGAACGAAAAACGCCACGAGGAAATCATGGAAAAAATCCGCACCGCCATCCAATAATACCTTGAGAACCTCTTATCCTAAGGGGGCGTGCCTGTATTTTTTCGTAATGGCGGACCGCCCTCACACTAGCAGGGAAGAAGGTCATAGCCGATGAGGCCACCGGCAGAGCAACATGCCTACAGAAAAACGACCGGGGGGTAGTTCGAGCTCTCGCTCATCCTCCCCGCCATCCGAAAAATCTCCGGCATCCCTACAGATATCCCCTTTGGTGGCCTTGGCTATTGGAGTTGTGCTCGGGCTAGCAATCTTCTCGATGGTCGACATCATGTCTTCGGACCCGGCACCAATTGGATTGGTCGACCTAGACGAGGACGGGGTGCAGGACAGCCATGACCTCGAGCCCGAGGGTAATGCCCGAATACGCTTCACCCTAGTGAGCCTGGCGCATCAGAATCTCAGTGAGAACACCTCGTTCAACCTGACAATATGGTATGATGGCAATGGTGACCCCAGCGGAAATGCCGACGGTCAGTCTTGCACTCTCCTGTTCACCGGCGCGGTGAATACCTCGATTTCTCGCCCCAGCCAAGGTTGTACCTTCGAGACCAGCGATTGGACCATGCTCTCGGTCGGCTTCGGCTACCAGTTGACCAGTTCACAGGTCGGTGACGGTAATATCACCCTGATCCATCACTGGGATATTTTTCCCGGCAACTCTACCGATACCTCAGGCTACAACTCCAGCGTTGATCCATGGAAGTTGCACCAGGGCCTGACCATCGTGCTCGATGGGATGGGAGATGGCGATGACAATCCCCGTAATGCGATGCTCACCTTGGTCGCCGCCGCCGACGACAACTGATTTTTCCTCTCTCTACCCGCCCCTCTTCCCGGTTCTTATCTTTGGTGGAACACAGAGGAAAGAACCAACCTCAAGGCCTGCTCTGGCAATGATATGGCTATAGATGAATTAGCCACCATCTCGGTATTGGGTTTTTCCGACCCGGTCAGCAGTTGGACGCACCTGCTCGGCGCGGTGCTGGCGCTGATTATCGGTATTCGCCTCATCACCAGATTCCGCGGCTCTAATCTCCACCGTTCGGGACTGGTGGTTTTCGTCTTCGCCACCGTATTTCTTTTGTCGATGAGTGGGGTCTACCATCTGCTCTCACACGGTAGTTCGGGCCGCTACGTATTGCAACATCTCGACCATGCCGAATCTGGGTGATGATCGCCGGCACTTTCACGCCGATTCATCTAATGCTGTTCAAGGGCTGGAAGAGATGGGGGATTCTAGCCTTCATCTGGGTTGCGGCGATTACCGGCCTGGTGCTGAAGACCGTGTTCTTCGATGGCTTTCCGGAATGGTTGGGGCTGATACTCTATCTCGGGATGGGGTGGGCCGGTCTGTTCTCAGGGATATTGCTAGCTCGGGAATATGGAATTGGCTTCATCCATCTGCTTGCCTACGGCGGTATCTCCTACAGTGTGGGAGCGATAATGGAGTTCCTCCGGGCGCCAACCATCTTCCCCGGAATCATCGGTGCCCATGAGTTATTCCATTTCGCCATCATCATCGCCATCGTCTGCCACTGGCGCTTTATCGAGGTGGTGGTTCTGGAGGTTTCACAGCCCATGGGTGAAAGCACAAAATCGTATGAAAGCGAGTGATTATTATCGGGTCATGAATCATTTCCTCGCCTATGGCTTGGTATGGGCTTTCTCCATTGCCGCCTTAGTTTGAAATGACGATTATTTAGATAGGGGATGAATACAGGAGATTTCATGGCCGAGAATCTTGCCTCGCAATTGCAGGGAGGGGGCGCCGACTTCGTTCTCTTCTCGACAATGACCTGCCCTTTCTGCAGCGCGGCAAAGAAAGCCTTGAAGCAACATGGATGGTCGTGGAAAGAGCACGATGTGAATGTCTCTATGACCAGGGGGCTGTATTCGCGGGTAGTCGCACAAACCGGCCATCGAACTGTGCCGGTGGTCTTTGACATGCGTGGTGATGAACCAACCTTCATCGGCGGCTCGGGCGAACTCAACTCTCTGCTAAAGCGAGAATCCGGCCATACCTCGCCCGGTCGTGGTCTATTCGGATTTCTGTTTCGAGCCAATACCTAATGGCCTGTGGGGGTTAAATAGGGCTGGTCAACGGCATTGACCAATGGCATCTGTGAGTTTCTCCGACCTCGGCCTTGAGCGCCGCTTGGTTCATCTGCTCGAGCAGCAAGGAATCACTGAACCCTTTGAGGTTCAGCGGGAATCGATTCCAGATATAATGCTCGGTCGAGATGTCTGTTGCCGAGCCCCGACCGGCTCGGGTAAGACCCTGGCCTTCGGATTGCCGCTCATCTCGCGCTGCCGACGTGCCCAACCACACCTACCTACCTCACTCATCCTGACCCCGACCCGTGAGTTGGCCGAGCAGATATGTTCGGTGCTCAAACCCCTCGCCCATGAGGCCGACCTCAGGGTATTGACAATTTACGGCGGCACCTCATACGTGAAACAACGCCGTGCGCTTGAGCGCGGCGTCGATATCGTCGTCGCCTGCCCAGGGCGATTGCTCGACTTGATGCACAATGGGGTTCTCGGTTTGGAAGATGTCGACATCGCGGTGATAGATGAGGCCGACCGCATGGCGGACATGGGATTCATGGAGCCGGTGTGTGAGATTCTCGACCACTGTTCGAATGAGCGTCAAACCATCCTCTTCAGTGCGACCTTGGACGAGGAAGTCGACGAAATCGTTGCCAACTACATGTACGAGGCGGTGACCATCGAAGTTGGGCCGAAAGAGGTCAGCATGGATACCATGCAACATATATCCTGGCTGATACGAAGTAATATGAAATCTGAAATCGCCCGCGAAGCGGTGCGTAAATGTGGTCGCAGTATCATCTTCTGTCGCACAAGAGCGGGGGTCGATCGAGTCGGCTACGACTTCAATGATAATGGCTTGAGCGCCGCCGTCCTGCACGGCGGGCTGTCGCAACGTGAGCGTAACCAAGCGATGCAGAGATTCAGCGATGGTGAATGTATTGCCATGATCGCCACCGATGTGGCGGCGCGTGGTATCGATATCCAAGATGTCGCCTGTATTATTCATTACGACCCACCCGAGAATGGCAAGGCGTACAAACATCGCAGTGGGAGAACCGCCCGCGCCGGGGCGCAAGGTATCGTCATCTCACTGGTGCAGAAACCACAGAAGAAGAAATTCATCCGAATGCAGAGGAGTGTCGGCGTCCATTGTGAGTTCACCCCACCTGACTTCGGAGTTCTGCCAGAAACCGAAGTTGGATACTTCCCGCCTCCCCAGGAGAATAGAAATTCTAGAAACAACTCCTCGCGCCGAAATGATCGCTATGGAGGTCGCAACGGTGGTCGCAACGGCAACCGCAACGGCGGGCGAAACGAAAACCGCAACGGCGGGCGAAACGAAAACCGCAACGATGGGCGTCGAAATGGCGGTCGCAACAATAACCACAGCGATGGTGGCCAACGCAACGGCGGTCGCAATGACGGTCAGCGTAAGTACCCCAGCCGAAATAATCACAATAACCGGAGTCGAAATAGTGGCCGAGGTGGCCAACGAAATGGTGGTGACGAGCGCAATGGTGGCCGAGAAGGTCAGCGCAATAATCAGCACAAGAGCAAAGGACAGAGAAATTATTCTCGCGGCCAACAGTAAACTGGTGCGATTGGCCGATCAGGCGAATTATTCAGAGGTAGAAGTCACCCTGTAAGGTGAGCCCCGGCTCGACCGCATAATCTTCAAAATCAGTGATGCCAATTTGCCGAAGGGCACTTTCATCGGTATGGAAATTACCGCTGTTCTCAGTTGGGCGCGCCGACGCACGACCGGTGCATCAGATGATCTCAGACAACCAACGCCTGACCGTCTCCTCCGTACACCCCTTGCGAGCTGCGAGATCGGAGACCTGATCTTCGCCGATGCGCAAGACCGAGAAATATCTGGCTTCGGGATGGATGAAGAACAAGCCGGAAACGCTTGATGCTGGAGTCGTGGCGAAGTTCTCTGTCAAGGTGAACCCATGCTCATCTGCTACCAGTAGAGCTAACAAAAGCTCCTTCTCACTGTGATCCGGGCATGCCGGATAGCCGTAGGCAGGTCTGATTGAGCGATAGGAACCTCGGTGAATCTCATCCATCGTCAACTCCTCGGCGAAGCCCAACCTTTCCCGGATACGTGAATGCAGTAACTCCGCACTCGCTTCGGCCAGTCGGTCGGCAATTGTCTTTACGAGCAGAGCCGAGTAGTCATCTCCTTCCTCTTGATGATGTGAAGCGAGTGCCTCGACCCCGAATACCGCCACTGCAAAGGCCCCGATGTGGTCATTATGAGAATTATCATGTGGCGCTATGAAATCGGATAGACAGCGCTGCCATTCCCCTGATGAGCGCTGTTGTCGGAGGTGGTGGAATCGACCTAGAACCTGCTCCCGGTCGGTGCCTAATACCTCGATATCATCTCCGCGCGAGTGCGCCGGCCACCAACCGCTTAGCGCCTTGATGGACAGGCTGCCCTCCGCAATGATGCTCTGCAGCATCTCAAGGCCATCAGAATGAAGTTCACGGGCCTGCTCGCCTCGGTCTCGATGCTTGAGTATGGACGGAAACTTCCCCGGCATGCCCCAAGCGGAGAAGAAGAAGGTCCAGTCGATGAACTGTGCTGCCTCATCAAGGCTTATCGGCTCCTCGCCGCTACCGAGTTCATCTGGAGGCGGACTGGTCGATGAGTCGAACACCAACTCGGGCTTCGTAGCGCGCGCTTCGGCGAGTGGAATCACGGAGCCTCTGTTCTTGTACAGTGATGCGACTCTTTGCTGGTCGCGCCGCAACTCGGCCGCGAATTCCACTCTTCTCTCTGGATTGATCAATTCATTGACTACGGCAGCGACCTTCGATGCATCTAGAACATGGACCACCTCCTTGCTGTATTGTGGAGCGAGTTTGATGGCTGTGTGCCGGGCTGAGGTGGTGGCTCCACCGATGAGCAGTGGAGTGTCAAGGCCTCTGCGCTCCATCTCAGCGGCGACGCGGCTCATCTCCACCAACGACGGCGTAATCAGCCCAGAAAGTCCGATGATGTCAGCCTCCACCTCCTCGGCCTTGGCGAGAATTGTATCGAGGGGGACCATCACTCCGAGATCATGGACCTCGTAGTAGTTACATTCCAGTACGATACCGACGATGTTCTTGCCGATATCGTGCACATCTCCCTTGACTGTGGCGAGCACCACCACTCCCCTGCCATGGCCTCCTGCCTTAGCCTCCATATACGGCTCGAGCCACTTGACCGCCCGCTTCATCACCCGAGCACTCTTGACCACCTGTGGTAGGAACATTCTCCCACTACCGAATAACTCCCCGACAATCGCCATTCCATCCATCAGCGGCCCCTCAATGATATCGAGAGCAACTCCACTGGTGGCGAATGCTTCAGCCACATCAACGTCAATAAATTCGGTGATGCCATTCACAATAGCATGGCTCAAGCGCTCCTCGACATTCTCATCTCGCCACTGCTCCGAACTGTCTTGAATCGAGATATGCTCGTTGCTCGATGCCGCATAGGCAAGCATCCGTTCGGTCGCATCCGACCTCAGATTCAACACCAGGTCCTCGGCAAGACTCAGTAACTCAGGGTCGATATTGTCGAGAATGGTCAGAGTGGACGGGTTGACGATTGCCATTGAAAGCCCTGCCTGTCGAGCTCGCTCAAGAAATACCGCATTGATGGCTTGACGGACGGTATCATTGCCTCGGAATGCGAAGGATAGGTTACTGACCCCACCACTGACCATCGACCCTTCACACTGCTCTCGAATCTGTTTGCAGGCCTCGATGAAGTTGACCGCGAAGTGACAATGCTCCTCAAGGCCGGTACCGATAGCTAGAATGTTTGGGTCATGGATGATATCGCTGGGATGAAGACCGACTACTTCGGTCAGCAACCTCTGGGCGCGGGAAGCTATCTCCACCTTGTGCTCGACGGTCTCGGCTTGGCCACTCTCATCAAATCCCATCACCACCACTGCGGCACCATACCTCTTCGCCAGCCGCGCCCGAGCGATGAACTCGTCCTCACCCTCCTTCAGTGAAATCGAATTTACCACCGGCTTGCCCTGTATACACTTGAGACCGGATTCGATCACCGCCCAGTCAGAGGAGTCAACCATCACTGGCTTGGTGGCGATATCAGGCTCGGTCGAGATGAGATTCAAGAATCTCTGCATCAGTTCCTCGCTCTCGAGCATACCCTCATCGAAATTGATATCGAGTATATTCGCCCCATTGCGAACCTGGTCTAGTGCAACTGACAATGCACCTTCAAGGTCTTGGTCACTAATCAAGGCACGAAAACGCGCTGAACCGGTCACATTCAATCGCTCACCGACGATGGCGAGGTTGGTGGTGGGAAGAATCCGGAACCGGTCGAGGCCGGCATAGGAAGGAACCCGCTCGACCACTGGGATGCTGCGTGTCTGCATTCCTTCTATCGCTGAGGCTATCGCCCGGATATGGGATGGGGTCGTGCCACAGCAGCCACCAACCATATTGACCAGCCCATCGGCAGCCAACTCAGCCACCACCGAAGCAGTCACCTCTTCAGTCTCGGTGAAACCGGTTTCTGAAAGTGGGTCTGGAAGTCCGGCATTCGGGTAAATGTGTACATTGGTGTCGACCAACTCGGTGAAAGTGCGTAACAGATTCTCAAGTTCTCTGGCACCGAGCCCGCAGTTCATCCCCACGCACAGTGGTTCAGCATGCCTGACCGTCTCCCAGAAAGCCTCGACCGACTGGCCGAATACGGTGCGTTGGCCGGCAGACTGGATGAAAGTCACCGAGATGATGATCGGTAAGGTGATACCGCTCGCATCGAAGGCATCCAAAGTCGCCTTTATGGCGGCCTTGGCGTTCAGTACATCGAAGATTGTCTCAATCAGGATGACATCGCATCCACCCTCTATCAGAGCGGTCACCTGCTCGAGATAGGCGGAATGCACTTCATCCCAACCATGTGAGCGGCTGGAGGCATCGTCGGCATCGTCGGCAGCAGAAAGCGTGACAGTGGTTGGGCCTACGGAGCCAGCAACCCAAGTTTGACGCCCGGTTTCAGCAAAATGGCGAGCTGATGCAGATTTGGCGATTCTCGCCGCGGCCAGATTCATCTCTGCCGCCAGGTGGCCAAGCCCATACTCTGCTTGAGAGATGCTGGTGGCGCTGAAGGTATTTGTCTCGATGATGTCAGAGCCTGCCTCTAGATACTGCATATGGATGTCCTCGATGACATCGGGACGAGTCAGGACCAGCAGATCATTATCTCCCTGAAGGTCGGTCGGATGCTCGGCGAGAATATCACCGCGGAAGTCCTTCTCAGTAAGGTCAAACCGTTGAATCATGGTGCCCATCGCACCGTCTATCAACACAATTCGCTCAGCGAAGAGTGATTCAAGGTCTGGCAAGAAATCACTCCTTCCAGTTCTGATACAGTTCCTGCCCGCCCCTCACCTTCCAATCGGAATCGATCTTCAACTTCGATGAGATGCCGCCACGTGCATTGCAGTCCATCTCAAGCCGTAGCCTCTGAGGACCATACTTTTCCATGATGTCATCATAGATTACGTTGATCAACCGCTCATAAGACATCACCGAGTCGCGGAAGGCCCCTAGATATTCCTTGAGCGATTTCAATTCAATAATCCACTCGCCATGGTGGATAATAATTCTCAGGTGAGCGAAATCCGGTTGGTTGAGTACCCCGAGAAAGGTCAGTTCAGGACAGTTAATCTCGACCTCATATGCGGAACTGCTCGGATTAGGCAGTTTCTTCAATAGAGTTGAATCGCCCCACTCACCTTCAGCCATTGGAATCAACTCCGGGGAGTGGCGGTGCTATTTCAAATCATCATAGCGCCGGAGCATGCTTCGCCTTTGGGAATTATGCACATTTACAGTTGTAATGGCCGCACCGGGTCGTCAATCCATTCCCTGTCATTCTTCCAGTCATAATCCGGGCGGTCAACATACAACTCCACCTCATTACCATCCGGGTCGCGGATATACAGGCTGTGGGTTATCACGTGGTCGCTCATTCCTTCGATGGGAATTTCCCTTTCCTCCAACTCTTTCTTGGCACGAACCAGTTGCTCGGTGGAATCACCGATGCACCACCCGATGTGATACAATCCGATTCTGCGACCTCGTAGTGGCCCCGGGGCATCGCCGACCTCGATTAACAGCAGTTCATGGTGGGTGCGTCCGCTGGTCAGCAGGGCCGCTCGACCATGGAAGATCTCCCCATAGGTGGCTAGTCCCAGCACGTCGGCATAGAACTGCACCGAGGTCGGTAAATCCTTGACATAAAGCACGACGTGGCCGAGATGTTTGATTCGCATCAATACCCGTTTCCTCTCGGATTATTAAGAGATGACCACGCTTTGACTGGGCTGGCTGACGAAGAGTTCAGTTCGCTTCCGCGGAGTATTAGCGCCTACCAATAGAGACGCAGGAGGTTTCACAGCGTGAACCACTGGTGCAACTCCCACGCCACCCAGGCTAGACCGGCGCCCGGCAGAAGGTCGACGAAATAGTGCTGTTTGGTCCACAGTGCACTGATGGCAATCAGCACTGGAAAGGCCCACGGCCACAGCCCGAGATATGGGGCATTGGCGACCAGATGGAAGGCGGTTAATGTTGCGACCGAGACATGCATACTGGGAAAACAATTGGTATTATCATCAAAGGACTGCACGAATTTCATGAAACGGACACTTAGGCTGTCGAGGTCGCCATAATCTCGCCACTCGGGCGGCGTCTCGACCGGATACCAGCGAAAGAAGGCCATCTGCATGAACAGCAGGAAAAAGAACGACATCGCGGTGTAATTGTACTGCCGCATATCATCGATCGTCGCCACGGTGAGAATGATGATTGGGTAGTAGAGCCCCGAATAAATCCACACCCAGCCCGGCTTCAAGGTGAACAGTAGGTCGATTTTCATATCGAATCTACGCGCCGGCTTGATCATGTGATTCTGCGTCCAGAAGTAGAATTGGTAGACACCGACTATCAAAATGATAGTCATCAAAAACATGATGGCGAGGTCCTTCGGCGGCATCATCAGTTGTGGGTGTCGGCACGCAGGAATTGAGCCTTTTCCCCCAGCAATGATGCAAAATATCGGTTTTCAAGAATATCGGCCATGCCAGATATGCCTCTCTGTTTTTACCTCTGTCATAGGCTGGTGACCGAAACTTCTTTTTCACAGCAGTGGGGTTTGGTAACCATGAGGGTACGTGCCATCATGCTCTCGCTGATTTTCCTCTCCTCGGGAATCATCTTCCCGGCACTGCAGATTCGTTCGGTAAGCGCCACCCAGGTGAACCATTTTGGTAACTCGGGATTTCCTGCCAGCGTCAACGTCTCCTTTGCCGCTGCCGGCTATGATTCAACCACCAATATCACCATCGGCCAAAATGCTATGGTCAGTTCGGCCTCCTTCGATGTGCGCGGCTTGCCTAATGCCAATGGCGAGAGCCCATTCACCATCGGCGTCGATATCGGAGATGATGGTGACCTCGAGTGGGGCTGGGGTGGCCCGGGGAACGGCACCTTCGGCCAATTAACCGAGTTCTCCAACGGCTGGGGCCAGATTGGCGTCAACCTCTCAAGTGGTACAAACACCACCTATTCGATTCGCCTGCCTGCCGATGCGGTGGTCAACTCGGCGACCGTCAATTTCTCAACCTTGAGCCAAATCACCCTCTCGGGCAATGACGTGCGTGATGCCTACCTGCACAAGCCCAATCCCACCTGGGGCAATGTGACCCATAAGGATTGCAATTACGGTGATTCCAACCTTACCCAGGTCGGCAAGAGCGAGTGGGCTAATTGGCACATCTACCGCGGCGTCTACTGGTTCAATATGTCGCAATTACCGGCGGTAACTGTACTCGATGCGAATCTGTCGTTCTGGGTCGAGGACGGGGTCAACCATGCCACCAGTGGCCAGACCGTGACCGCAACCCACAGTTACACCTTGTATCCCTTGCTAAAGGATTGGGAAGAAGGACAGGAAGACAATTTACCCGTACAGGCCGGCCCAGGGGTAACTTGGAATAACGCCATCGATAACCTCACCGGCAGTGATTATGCGTGGGCAATGGTTGGAGCCGGAGGGACGGCTGACCGCGGTAGTGCGGTTGCCGTGGTTACTGACAGCCCGGCCAATCTCGAGCAGAATTGGCTAGATTTCCACACCCAGAATCTCACTTCTTTGGTGCAGGCATGGGTCAATGGCAGTACTACCAATAACGGTCTGTTGATGACCGGCGATGAGAATACCAACAAGCCGGACGGCTCGGTTCTCTCTATCATGGGGCGCAACAATGCCACCCATGGCCCTCGTTTGGTGGTGACCTTTGAGGGGAGTGACGATATCACCGCCGCTTTCGACCTCGGCAATGACGGAATTCTGGAATGGAATCATTCGGGCAATCTCAGCAGTGGCACCATCAGTCCTGACCTCGCCGCGGTCATCAATTCCTACTTGGCCAATGCAACTCCGTCCTTCACCGATGCATGGGGTAATGACTTCGTCGATATCCCGCTCAATATCACCGGCAATGAGACTTTGGTGCTCAGTAACCTAGACCTCGATTATGATTGGAACCCAACCGTCGCAATCACTCCGACCGGTGATTTAGCCAATGAGATTAACCAGCACCTGGCCAATCTGACCGCAGATGTTACCGGTAATGTCAGCATCACCATCAACGTAACCAGTGGTAGTCCTGGAGTGGTCGAGTTATCCAACCTGCAGATAAATACCGGCAACCGTCCACCCTCAATCGGTGCAATCGGTCTGCCCAGCGAGACCATTGTACCAGATGGCCAATCCTATACGGTCTCACTTGAGGTGACCTGTTACCAAGGCTTGAGCAACCTCTCATGGGTTGCACTGACCCCGCAATTACAGAATTCACCCACCCGTCCGGTACTATTCTATTCACTCGCCAACAGCAGTACATGGATGAATAATCCGGGCGGGCTGGTCGCCAATCTGAGCGGGAACTGGCAGGAATTGAATGGCGATACCGCGTTGATGCAGTGGGACTTGAGCGCCGATTGGGCCTGGCCGGTCGAGAAGGATGTGGTATGGTTGGCGCAGGTCGGTACCATAGATACGCTGAATTCCGACCGCACCTCAAGCGCCACCACCGACCACGAGCGGCGGGTCGAAATCGCCTCGTTCAACCTGTGGGATGAGAGTGCGCCCAGCGATGGTGGCCCCGAGGTCTTTGCCGATGAATGGGTCGCCGGTGGCGACCAATTGCGCATCAGCGGGACGGTAAATTTCCTCAACTTGAGTAATCATCCACTCCCCGGAGAAGTGACGGTCGAGTTGGAGAATGTCAGCGGTAACGGCAGTGTCACCCAGAACGGGGTCTTCTCCATCAACACCACCGCACCGAATGCGAATCACTACGACGGCTTCACCATCAGTGCCTACATCTCAGGTGATTATGATGCCACTCCGGCGGGCTTTGCGGTGCGAAAGTTCCGTATCGATGCAACCGCGGCTGGACTGCTTGTCCACTCTCCAATTGGGACAAGGGTGATCCCCGAGGCGCAACAATTGTTCAACGTCTCAATCGCCGATACCATCGGCCTCGATGAGGGCTCTCTGGCTCTGCGCTGGTGGGTAGAGTCGACCAATGATGGGGATGGGGATGGGATTGCGCAGGCGAGCGAGTACTCCACCAGTCCACTTGTGCGGCAAGGGACGAGCGATTTCTTTCATGCAACTTTTGATGACACAAACAATGTTCACGGCCAGAACGTCTCATTATTCGTCGTCGGCTATGATCTGGCGGGTAATTCCTTGCCCGGTGGCCAGCCGGGATTAGAGTCCGACCTCGTTCACTATATCTCGCTGGTGAGCACCCCGACCACGCTGACTGATTCCACCTTGGAGATGCCGGGAGGGATGGCGCTGATTCCCGATAATACGGTGTGGTTGAACCTCAGCCTGAATGATGAGAACTGGTTGGAGGATCTCGAGGAGGTCATCGTCGCTTTCGGCCAGGGTGACGAACTCATCTGGTCAGCGGAAAACGCTACTGTATTGCTTGCCAACAATCCTGAAATCAGTGTCGAATCATTTAGCCTGACCGAGGTACCCAGCCCGTCCTCAAGCCCAGGCGGTCATGGGCAAGAGATTTTCATGAATATCTCTTTCTCGGTCAGTGCCTATTATTCTCCGACCTTCGACCAGGGCCAATTTACCATCCGAGTAACCGACTCATCAGGAATTGTGGTAATAGCAACCGGCCATAATTGGTATCTCGACGCCGATATCCATTTGGCTGAATTCTCGATTACTCGCACCGACGACCCGATGATGTCGCCTCTGCACAACGACAGTTATGTCATCCAAGGCCAGCGCTTGTTATTCAGCGGCCGAGTGACCTATGTCGCAGGTGACCTTGCCCCTCCGGCATTCTCGCATGTGCTCTCCTTGCAGGTGCCACTAGATTCACCACTGGTCATCAGCATCGATGAGAATGGCTATTTCTCCGCCACCATGGATGCCCTCGGCAGTGGCCTCTACCAAGTCAATCTCAATGTCATCATCGGCCCCGGTAAGGTCGTGCCCGCACCGTCACCAATGCGCATTCAGGTCGACGACCAGCCGCCGACGCTGGTCGGCTCCGAGCCGAATTTCATCGCTGTCAATACCACCGATTTCATCCTCAAGGTGAATATCCAGGAACTCGGTGCCGGCCTGTCGGACGATGACCTGGTGGTGCTCTGCCAGATAAGCCGCGGCATCGCCACCGCAGGTGAGCAATTCCAAGCCAATGCCACCTTACTGCTCTCCGGTCAAGTCTCAAGTTATCTGGCAAACCTTTCCTTCCCACCGATCACTGCCGAAGAGTCACTCCATTGCTGGTTGCAGGTCAGCGACCTTGCTGGCAACAACATCAGCGGCCAAGGCTCATCAGCCAGTTGGCCGCTGAGCATCGCCGCGATCGAGACCCGCCCTGACCTCGTTGCCACGGATATCACCATCTCGCCTACTGAGCCGACCTTGGGGGTTACTACGATGGTCAATTTCACCATCATCAATATCGGCAACCAAACCGAGGAGGTGTTCTGGGTCAGTTTGAGCACCGGCATCGACCATGAGGGGGAAGTCCTCTATCAGGAGGTCGCCAATACCTCTGCCAGACTACTTCACGGAGAGTCCTCAACCACCATCTCTCTGACCTGGAATCCGGATTGGGAGGGGGATTTCGACCTCATCATCACCGTCGATTCGACTGGGATTCTTGCCGAGAGAGACGAAAATAACAGTTTCATCCTGCCGGTATCGGTAGGCCCACCCGAGCCACCAGACGGATTCTTTTCCTCGCAGGTCGGACTATTTTTCGGTGGAGGGGTAGTTTTCCTGCTGATAGCGGCGGGAATCTTCCTAGCGTTGAGATTGCGAGAAGATGAGGGCGAATACGATGATTGGGAAGACGAGAAGGAAGACCGCTTCGAGGGAGAGGAAGTGACCAACTTTGAGGTCTTCAACGATGATGTTGTTGGCGAGCAGGATTACCCGACTTGGCGAGAGGATGATGGCTACCAATGGCGGGAACTTCCCGATGGCACGAATCAGTGGTGGGATGAAGAAGGGCAATCTTGGAATGACTACCAAGCGTGAACTTGGAATGGTTTCCAGCTCTATTAGTATACTAACAAAGTGAATCGGTTACCTTCACAAGTTCTCTGGCAATACTTACCTCGCCCATCGAATGCCCCGAATCAGGCACGATTACCAGATTACTGTCGGGCAGAGCTTTGGCCAATTCCCAGGCACTGCGGGCTGGGCAGACGACATCGTAGCGACCTTGAATAATGGTGGTCGGGATATGCTGTATCTTGTCGACATTGTTGAGGATATGGTCTTCCTCAACGAAAATCGCATTGATGAAATAATGGCATTCGATGCGGGCAAAGGCGACTGCAAAATCGAGGTCTTCAGCCATCTCAAGATATTCCGGGTCGGGAAATAACTTGCTGGTCGCCATCTCCCAGCGGGTCCATTGCTGGGCTGCAGCGCGGCTCACCTCGACATCTTCACTGGTAAGTCGGCGATGATAAGCACTGACCAGGTCACCCCGCTCGGCCTCGGGAATATGGTCACGGTAAGGCTCAAAGGCATCGGGAAAGATGTTACTGGCGCCATCTTGGTAGAACCACTGCAACTCACTTTTCCGACACATGAAGATACCCCGCAGGATAAGACTGCGCGCCCGGAGGGGATGATTCTGGGCATAGATGAGCGAGAGGGTCGAGCCCCACGAACCACCGAAGACGTGCCAGGTCTCGATGCCCAAGTGCTGGCGCAAGGCCTCGATATCGGCTACTGAGGCCATGGTGTTATTGTCCGTAAGTTCAGCATATGGGGTTGAACTTCCACAGCCACGCTGGTCGAATTGGATGATGTCGTAGGCGGCAGGGTCGAAATATTGTCGATAGGATGGTTGGCTACCCCCACCAGGGCCGCCGTGGATGACGATGACCGGGATGCCATCGGGATTTCCGGCTCGCTCCCAAGCGATGGTGTGCAGGTCGCCAACCTCTAACATCCCGGTGGTATGCGCCTCAATCTCGGGATAGAGAACCTCTTCGAGCGTCTGTTCGCCAAAGGACATACCAGCCCCATTTGCCAATCGACCAAGTGCCTTTCGCCGCCCTCGTCTGGATTAATTAGTGGGGTGGTCAGCGCACAGGGATGAGCAGGCGAAAACCGGTCGAGGTCTTCGATGACTGGGCCAAGCAAGGTAAAGACGAAGGGATGGAGAGTGGCCATGCCGCGGCGGTCGGCGAGATGCTGGCTCTTGCCTTGTCAAAGGTCGCCGAACTGGGCAAGGAGTTCGCCGCCATCGATGCTGGTTGCGGCAATGGCTGGGTGGTGCGAGACCTGGCAATGATGCCGTTATGCCGGCGGGCAATCGGGGTCGACGGGGCCGAATCGATGATAAAAAAGGCCAAGGAAATCGACCCTGATGGCGAATATCACCATGCCGACCTACAAGAATGGCAACCGGAGATTCCGGTCGATCTGGTGCATTCGATGGAGGTGTTCTACTATGTCGAAGATACCGTCGCCCTACTCACCCATATCGCCGCCTGGCTCAAGCCCGACGGGTATCTCATCTTCGGCGTCGACCGCTACACTGAGAATTCCGAGAGTCATGACTGGGATGACCAGGTAGGATGTTTCATGGCTTTACTGAGTGAAGATGAGTGGTCGAAGGTGGTTACCGATGCCGGTTTTTCAATTTTCAAGAGATGGCGAGCGGCGCCAGACCCAGACCGTGATTGGCCCGGTACTCTGGCCTTTCTGTGCATCAGGAACGGCTGACAATACCAAGTGGTTCACCTTGGGGACCACATAATCTGATGCCACTGTAATAATACGGGCAGGTACGACAGATCTCACCCTGCTCCTTTGGCAGTCGCTCGGGCTCATCATGGGGGTTGAGTTTCATCTCGACCATCCGTTCAAGTAATTGTGAGAAATCGAGTTTGGCCTGCGTCAGTTCAGCCTCACTCATCACTACCATTCGCCCACTGGCCGAGGCCTGAATCGCCGGCGGCAACACCTTGCGGCGCTCTTTCTGTGGCAGTCTGAACTGCGACCTTTCCAATACCATGGTGTAGAGTGCCAATTGCAGACGGTGTTTGTCGAGCAGGTCCTGTTCGTGATCGCTCTGCGCCGCGGTCGAGAATGGGTCGGTGACAGGGTGTTGCAGTTCGTGGCCGTTGGCCGGGTCGGTTTCATCAAAGGGTTGGCCACAACCTTCGGTCTTCAGGTCGACCACCTGCAAGGTCGGCCCGCCATCACCATCAACGGCCAGGGCCAGGTCGATTCGGCCATCGAATGTAACTTGGATTTCACCGATCTCGGCTAATTCCACCTCACCACCGACCGACCACCTTGTGATACTGCGGCCATCGGCTCCAACCGCAACGGTCAGGTGGAAGGGTAGTTCGGTGCGTAATCCGACCACTTTCTGACCATCGAACTCCTCGCCGGAGCATAATTTACCCAACCGACCATCCTCCTGAATCTGTGCCAATACCGCGAGGCGTTGGCCGGTGACTGCCCGGTCAGCAGAGGCGGGGAGTAATTCATTGAGCACCTGTTCGATGACCGCCGGCTCAAGCAGTCTACTGGCTTGGGCTTGCGACCACTGGTCCTCAAGACCCGATAGTTTTCCACCCTCGGCAGGATTGCCGATTCCGACCTCGACCAGACGGTGGAATAGCGAACCGAGGGTTGCGGCGTCGGGTAGTCCAGCCACACCAGCGATGGAGCCAGCCGCATCAGCCGCTCCGGCTACATCAGCACCAGCACCAGCCTTGCCAACTCCACTGGATGTGGCGGCAGTGGCGGTTGCACCGGCCGCATCCTTGCCCCCATTGACTTCAGGCTGACCGAGCACCATTGGCTCACTCGACCAGCCGCGCACATCTCCCAACCACAGGCGACGATTACAGGCAAAACTCAGGTCAAGGCGGTGCGGCGCGAGTGATAGTTTGAGGGAGCGTGGGGTTGGGCGTTTCTCCAATCCGACACTCTTACCTTTTGCACCAGCGGCGTTTTTCAGATGCTCGGCCATCGCCTTTCTGACCGATAGACGGCTTTCGAGTGAGGTGAAGGAACGGGGGTCATGAATAATCGTCAGATGTTTCAGGGGTGCCTTACCGAGATGAGGATCATCATAGAGTTCGGTGGCATTGAGTGCCAACTTCCACGAATCGGTGGCAATGGCCAAATCTTCACCGACCTGGTCATTCGCCATCCGCCAAGGCGACTCTTCGTCATCATCTTCGTGGGCCGAATATCGCAGAGCATCGAGCCACATCTCACCCATACTCGGCAGGCGTGAAACCGGTCGCTTGAGATGTAAGGTGCCATCGGCGGAACACGAGGATGCAGCCGGTGCGCCAACCATTATCAGATGGTTTTCAACTCGGGTCAATGCGACATAAAACAGGCGCCGACGCTCGGCCGCAGTCTGGGCATCGAGCAGGGCTTTGGCCAATTCCCAGGTACCGGAAAGCGGTGCTGGGACATGGCGCCAGGGCCGGGCATTGACGGCGAGCAGTTCGGGGGTGACGACCACACTGGACTGCTTTTCTATCGCCGAGGAATAATGACCCTCGTGGAAAAGTCCGGCCAGCACCACCACCTTTGCCTCCAACCCCTTGGCCGAATGAATCGTCATCACCCGCACCGCACCGGTCGGGGGAATCGCCTTGCTCTCCAGCGCCCCCTCCTTCTGGTCGGCCAAGATTGAAACCGCATCGGCCAATAATTCAACATCACCACCGGCCTGCTGACGTAATTCCTCGAGCAGTTGGATGAACTGCTCACCATCCTGTAGTGAATCCAAACCCGGGTGGACGAGTAGAATATCACCGGATTCAAGTGCGGTGGTCAGTGCGGTGATGATTTGCCCGCGGTTGGCCAACCGCTGTAAGCGCGCCAACAATCGGCGTTGCGGTTTTGTTGGGGCAATCTGCACCAAGCGCATCAACTGGTTGGCATTGGGCTTGACGCCTTTGCCATTGAACAATAATTCCAATTGTGAATCGCTCATTCCGACCAGACTGCCGCGGGCGAAAGCCGCAGCGTGATGGCGGTCGTGTGGTCGGGCGAGTATCTGCAGGAGGTGATTCAATTCCCGCACCACCGGGCGCATGAACAGGGCACCCTGGCGGTCGGCCTGCGCCGGCACCCCCCAGGCCTGTAGGCGGCGCAGTAAATCAGTGACGTGCTTGCGGCGGGGCAGGAGAATCAGGATGTCCTCGGGCTTGACCGCGGGCACACCCGGGAGTTCTCGCCATACCGCATCGCTACCCTCGCCGACCCCACGTAATCGCAATGACAGGCCATTGACCAGAGCGTGTAGGCGGGCAGCAATCATCTCATTTTCTCGCTCATGCGGCTTGGCTCGCTCGCCGATGGTGAAGGGGTCGAGATACTGGTCGAGGTCAGTACTGGCATCGCCTTCACCGAATGGCACGGTGGCCAGCCATTCGATTTGGCCTACTCGTGGCTCTTCGCCGTCCTTGAGTATTGGTGGATTGAGTGGCTGAGAGCGGGCGTGCCAAGTTCCCGGCAACAGGTCATGGCACGGGGCGAAGACATCGATGAACCAGTTATTCAGCGTCGCCAAGACATTTGGCGCGGTACGGAAATTGGTCGTCAGGTCGATATGGCCGAGGGCTCGTTCCCGCTTGATTTCGTCGGACAGAACCGTGTGCTCATCATCGCCGATATCGATGCGAATCCATTCATCATCACTACCCTTCACCCCACCACGCAATTCCGTCGCGGCGACGAATGTAGCACTCTCGCCGCCACCCCCAGCCACCGGGCGTGGGTCGCGTATCTTGTCGGTGCGACGATAGCCAGCCAGACGGGTCTCGACATCATCCTCACGTTGATTGGCCTCTTTGATGGCGACGATGGCCCGCTCCATCACCGTCACCTGTGCCTGGCGGAAGCGGTAGATGCTCTGTTTCACATCCCCCACCAGACAGATGGTCGGATCCCAAGGCCCTTCGGGGGCCTCTGGTTCCCCGGATTCGAGTTTACGCCTCCCCCACAACCGTGACAGCAGGCGGAATTGTTGCGGGTTGGTATCCTGATATTCATCGATGATGAAAGCCCGATAGCGTCGTCTCAGACGGGCGAGATGGTCGTAACGGCGTTCTAGGTCCTGGGTTGCCAATTCTCCGTCTTTTCCGGATGGGGCCAAATTCAGCGCCCGCAGGATGTGCTCATCCAACCATGGTCTGTCACCGAGATCATCCAGCTCGTTCACCATCACCGTGGGATACCAATTTCGACATACGTCGGGGCAGCGAGCCAACAATAGATCCTCGGCATATCTCTGCATATCGCTGTGGTCGTAAACCCCTTCGCTCAGTTTGATGTGATTGAGAATCGACAGGACTCCGCGTTGGAGGGTGAATAGGTCACCGAGCACCGTCGCCTGCAATTGTGAGGGCATTCGGGTATGGTCATCATCCATATGGCGCGGTAGAGGATTATCGAGGTCGGTTGGAAGATTTGCCCCGTGGTCCGGCAGGGAGACCAAGGTCAGTGTCGGGTGGAGCAGGAAGGCCATTTGCCCGAATTGGCGGGCGGCTCGGCCGGTGGTGGTAGCCAATAGGGCGCGGAACACCTGAGCCGCTGACTCGGCCGCATCTCTGGCGGATTGACGGTCGGCTTCTGCCACCCCCCCCCACGGTTTCAGCCCACTCAGCCAGCCACCTTGGCCGGTTCCGGTCGGCAATAGTGCATTTGGCAGGGCTTTGGGAACCGCTTTGTCATACTGGGTTTTGGACATAGAAGCCCACGAAACGTGGTGAATCCACTGGAGTTTCTCCCACCCACCCTCGGGGAGGTCTTCGGCAGCCATGGTGTTGAGATGGGTGATTCGGTTATCGTCACCGAGACTTTCATCCATTCCCAATTTCACCGATTGTGCTCGCAGAGCCTCCAACCAATCTTTCAGCGCCACTTGCAATTGTTCGGCAAATTCACTCAGGTCGCCGGCAATCCCCAACAACAAATCGCAGATTGCTTGCAGGGAGATTTCGTGGCTTGGTCCGCCCGAAGCGGTACGCAATTGCCGCTCCGCCTCTTCGACGAATAGTGGCTGTTTGAGCAGAGCCATCAGCATTCGCTCAGCCGCCCCGCGCCCGCCCAACAACCAGGCCAATCGATTGCGGGCCGACATGAATGCAGCCGGGTCCATCCCAATTCCCGCCAACGAGGCATGACCCTCATTCTGTAGGCGCCAGGCGGTGTTGATGGCACGGGCAAGCAGAACCGGACGTTGGGCATCGCTGACCAATTCACTCGAAGGGTCATCGCTGACCGTGGCGAGATGGGGTGAGACCAAGCCCGAAAGAAAACTGTCTATGGTGCCGATCGGCGCATCTTCGAGCAGGCTCTTCAACTGCTCGATATCACCGGCTTTTCGCAGTCGCACATCGACGGTCGCATCTGGGGCATTAGGGTCGGGTGCTGAGCGCAGGTTGGAGAGTCGGTCGCGGATTCTCTGCCGCAGTTCATCGGCGGCCTTGTTGGTGAAGGTTATCGCCACCACCTCAGAGGGAAGGAGAGCATGCCATTCCTCCATATCGCTGAGTTCAATCGCCGGTGCCCGAATCGCCCCCCGCCCCCGCAGGGGTACCCGCGGACCCTTCGGCAGTAATACGGTCGCCCGTTGCCGGGCCTCGAGCAGGTGCTCGACATAGCGCATCGACATCACCGTGGTCTTGCCGGTTCCGGCACCGGCATCGATGGCCAGATGACGGTCGAGGTCGAGGCCCAAGACCTGACTGCGATTTAGCTTCAAAGCCATCACTTATCACCTCCCAGTAATTCTCTGAGGCCACAGATAGTGCTGACATTGCAGTATTTACACGAATCCTCGGACGGGGTCGGTCGGCACTCTCCCTGCTCAGCGGCTCTGGCGACCTTTACCGCCACTGATAGCCGTTGGCGCATCCAGGCGCGGAACGGATTGCTTTTCGGCTCCGAACCTTCACCGGGTCGACGAAACAACAATTCGGAAAAGAAGGTCATCTCACCGAGGCCATCGGTATTCACAAGACCACTTGCCGAGGCATCGAATTCGATATAGTGAGTAACCGTCTCACCGGCTTCGGTGATACCGATTCCGACCACTCGATCACCGGGATTCATCAATTCCCAAGCGCGCGCATAGAGGGCTAATTGCACCTCTTCATACAGTGATTTACGGTGGCGTTTACCGCGGTCATCAGAGTCAGGTCCCTTGACCGTCTTCAAATCGCGAATCACCACATAGCGCTGGGCATTCCATTCCGAATCCATATCCAAATCGAGCGGACAGACCTCTTCCTCACCATCCTTGTCGACCCAGCCCACGCCGGCATTATTCCACAATATCTCGACTCGGTCTATTCGCCCCCTGACCTTTAGTGAGCCAATTTCGGTCGCCACCGCAGCACCAGCGGCACCAGCCTCACCAGCCACACCGTCCTTGGCCACCACCCCCTCGGTAGTTTTCGCACCAACCTGGCCAACCTTAGACAAAATCGGCGGTAACATCGCCGAGCCCTCGGCTTCGGCCGCGGTTTCGGTCGCTACATCTGCCGCGGCCTCGCTAGCACTGGCAGACCTGTCCGACTCGGCTGCCTTGGCCGCCAATTCCTCTTTGGCGGCTTTGGCCGCGGCCTTGACCGCGGCCTTGTCATCGGGCGAAAACGGGACTGAAATCATCACGTGGGCATCATCGCCCTGCTCAAGCGGTGCCTCGAGGGCGATAATACAGGATTCGTTCAACCGCAGTTCGGCCGCAAGCAATCGCCCGATTGAGCCGTCGAGTTCCATCTTGCGCGGTCTGCTGATGAAGGACTCAACCTCGGCTCGGCTCATCGCCAATAAATCGTGGCGACGCTGGGCCGCGACCGCATCACCTCGCCCCAACCATTGGGCTGAGCCGAGAACGATGCCGACCAGGTCGGACATCAGGGCTTTCTTGTCGGTGCCGCTCTTGGCAAGATTGGTTTTCTTAGGATTACTCGGCAGGTCTCGCACTTCACCGACGGGAAAACCCAATTTCTCACAGATGAGATGCGCCAGGCTGTCGTGATAGAGTGTGCCACGGGTACGGGCATCGAGGTCTTCTCGAAGTTGCTCATCGACGGTAGCCCGCAGATGTCGCTCCAACCAACCCTTTCTCGGGCATTCCAACCAGGTGTTCAACCGGCTTGCCGACCATATCTGCGGCTTCAGTTTCATGTCGCCATCATGACCGTGCCGCTGGTCGTAATTCTGTAGTTTCAGCGGTTTCGGATTCAGCGGGCGCGGGTCGATGCCGGGGATGATGGTGCGAGGACCCGGTCGGCCGGTCAAAGCCGGCCATCTGTCGGCCGCTCGTAACTTCATTCGCTTAACCGGCCACTTCTTTCCTGGGTCCAATTTCTGTCGCTCCAGCGTCACCAATTGTTGATGCGCCGCAGAATCAACCCACAAATCATGCAGATCTGGGGTCTGTGGTTCACGCGAATATCTCTCGTGCATCATCTGCTCTTCCCACCCGATGGCCAGCGCAGGAGCCGACAACGGCGAGGAATCCACCTTACGACCCTCGGCCAACGCCAACCCGGTATTCTGCCGGTGATGCCGCACCCTCGTGCCATTGATGTCACAGCGCACCCCGTCAGCGGTGATGGTGACCGCGGCCGGCCTTGGTGTCAGATGGGAACTCCGGGCATTATCATCCTCTACCAGATCCCAGCACCGGGCATGATCGCTATCATCCCAATCATCGGGCGAGAGGAAAATCGGTGGTTCAGCCATAGATGACCTTTCATCGATTGTCAGATTGGCCAGCCATTCGGCCAACGGCGCACTGGGTTGGTTATCCGGGTCACTGGAGGGGTCGAGCACGACCACCGTCCTACCCGCATTGAGCAGGTGACGCAGGAAGTGACGGGCATCGCAAAGCGGCGCATCCGGGCGCAGGATGCCCAATTCCAACTTGGCCTCAGCATCTAGCCAGGGCACTTTGACACAACCCATCGACCACTCCTTGGCAGAGAGCCCACAAATGATGACCAAGTCGGCCTTGCAGCCCAGACCGGCACCGGGAGTAAGCAACTCAACCTGGGATTCACTGCGCTTTTCGGGGATTGAAGACTCGGCCACCATCATCGCCAGTTCCTCGACCCACCCGGGCCCATTCACCTGACCCTGATAGCCGGCGGCGGCGAGCATCTCGCCCCCGCGGCGTGATAATTCCATCAGCCTCTGTAATCCGGCAACGCTTCCACCACTACCACCACCATCGACCAGACTCTCCCACTCGATGATACCCATCAGCGATGATAGCCAAGCCTCGCCATCGTCCAGACCAGAAGAAGATTCGACCAGGGGTAAGGTTCTCTGGCTCACCGCGCCCTTCATAAGGCCAAATTCATCGAGTGCCTGTAGGTCTTCTTCCCCGAGCAGGGGGCGGATGAATTCAGCGAGATTTCGCACCCACCACTGGGTCTCCTCCAAGGCGATGAGGAGTTTTTCAGCACCGACCATCAACGGGTCGGGGCGCCAGGTATCCAAAGCGTGTAACCAGCGCCCCAAGGCTCCGCCACCACCGAGGATATGGAAGGAACGGGCGATATCCTCAAGGATGCGGGCATGGCCACGGGAACTGAACTTGGTCTTGCCAGCCACACCGGCCGCACCACCAGCGGTACCAGCCACACCGGGATGCTCTCCACCGGCCAACCAATCGGGCACGAAGGGCAGGGTCTTCTGCACCGCCAAGGCGCGCAGTGACTGCATCGACCAGGCCTCTTGGCCGTGTGCGAGTTTTGCCAATGCCATGACCCAATGAATCGCCGGATTGGCCAACAGGGGTTGTGCCGGGGCCGATAACGAATGCGCCCGCTCGGCCAGGGCCTCGACCCAATTCGAGTGCCGAGACACCAGTCCGGCATCGGCGATGATTACCGAATGACCTCCCGATGCCACAGCCAGACCGGCACCAGTCGTACCGGCCGCATCAGCCGCATCAACCACAGCAGCCGCAGCCGCATGTGCCTCAAAGGAGTCCAGAAGTGCGAGTGCGGCATCGAAATCATGCCCGGCACGTCCGAGGTTGACCCGGTGCACCGACGATTTCCCATAAGCCCCATCCTCCATGTGCCACGGCATCTGTTCGGGGGCGCGCCATGGTCGGCGGCGTGCGGGCCCTTCGGTTTTCCCGGTTTTCCCGGTTTCCCCGGTTTCCCCGGTTTCCCCGGTTTTTCCGCTTTTCCCGGTTTCCCCGGCTTCACCAGCGAGGTCAGCGAATACCTCCGGCAGGGAATCGGCACTGTTGCAGACCTCGATATCGAACAGCCAGGCACCGTGCTCACCCAAGCGGAACTTGCCGCCGTGTCCGATTTGATGCAAGGGGACGATGCGTGCCAAAGCGATGAGGAATTGCCGCCGCAGCCACGACAGCGAAGGCGGCAGATCGAGAACGACGATGCCGTCGATGTTGCCTAGGGTGAACGGGGTCTGGTCGGCATCGGCCCAGAGATTCAGCTCGGCGACCACGTGGGAGAGACGACGGTCGGGATGGAGCCTCTCGACCTCATCTTCGAGGTTTCCCAAAACCTTGGAGAACTCAGCCACCCCGGGGTCACCATCCCATGAGTAATTGGGATTCTCCTCGGCCAGGGCCGAATGCAATTGCGATAATCTCTCGCTCTTTGAGTGGGGCCAGACACGGTCGGCGAGGGGATGTATCACCGGGAAGGCGAACTCGGCTGCCGCCTTTTGACAGGCAGCGTGTACCAATAGGCTGGTAGTGCCATCATCAGCCAACATTCTCGGCAGTCGCAAGTCGACATGGATGGCCTCGATCAAACGGTCGATGGTCGCCAACAGAGACGGGTCGAGCCCGGCAGGTTGCGCCCGGCCAATCTCGGCGACACTCTGTCTTCGGGCAGCATCGGTAGCATGGATGACCAGCAGGCGGGGTTTTTCTGCGCCTGAACCTTCTTGGGTGGTCTGGGTGGTCTGGGTAAAGTGGTCGAACAACCATTGCGGCAGGCCTATCCCAGCGGGAATGTGTTCCATGGAAATAGCCGACTCAGAGGGAGGACTGTCCTCATCATTCGTTGCCGCTATCGCCATCTGCACCACCGAGGTTTCCCCTTTGACGGCAGGGGTACTTCAACCCTTCACCGCGGGAGGGGAAGAAATGCGATTGCCCACTTTTTCACCCCCGGGAGAAATTCGCAGGGTAGGTCGTACCCGGACATTGTTTCTCCTTTGGCGCTGGAGAAATTTTCTCGCCGCGGTAATACTCCGCATAGGATTACCCGCCCATCTCCCGGTCGAAAGTCTGCGTGGATGACCACCCGGGCGCCCCGGAAGGCCAGCAAGTGAATACTGGCTTGAGTGAATACATGAACAGTTCATGATTGTATTTTTATTATACGCCCCGCCATGGGAGCATCGCCTTGATAAGGGGCGGAAGTCACTATTGAAAAGCCGGAAGGCGACAGGAAGAGATAACTGAAGGTAATAACTATGACTGATACTAGGCAAATGATTACAATTGCAACTTTTTTTCCATCATTTGCTCACCCACATATCTCAGCCAGATATTCCGTCGCCCCGGTGGAGCCGTTACCATGAGTGATAAAAAAGATACTGACCGAACAGAAAGTGAAGAAGCCTGCGATGAGTGCGGATATATCCGTGCCGCGAACGAAAATAACGAGGTTGAATGCCCGCAATGCGGCCTACAGCCTTGTGGAGAAGAACTCGATATCCACCATCCGGGAAATACCCAGGGTGAAGAGGCGCACATGCACGCCGCCGGAAATAACCGGGTGAGCAACCGTAACCGAATGCCGGGTACCTACATCGACCGTAACGACATTCGCCGCAACGGCCAAGCCGGCCGAGCGACCCGCGATTCACTGTACCGAATACTACGCGAGCATGTGCGGATGAATTGCACTCGCCCGACCTTCGCCGACGATTGCATCGGCCAGATTCGCGGCCTGGGGCTGGGTCGCGAGATAGAGAACATCCTCATCGGGATTTTCCGTGCCTGCCTAAACGAGGCCGAAAACGAGACCGATGTGGGGCCACTGCCGCGCAACGAAATGCGCTTCATGACCGACCGCGACGCCGCTTACCGCCAACGCGTCTGTGTCGTCGCCGGCCTGCGTGCCGCCGCGGCTTTCGGGCTATGCGAAGGAATCCTCTCAGCCCGGTATGCCCAGACTTGGGGTCTTGACCTTGGCGATTGCCGACGCATGACCAAGAAGTTCATCTCCCGAATCAAGCGCATGATGGTGGCACAATATGGTGATGAGGACGAAGCCCGTCGTATCGAAGCAATACAACAACGACGCCGCACCCAGATGCACCGGGACGGTGAATTGTCGGCACAGGTCTGTCAATTGCGTGAGACCCTGACCAATACCGATCTCGACTACCTCACCATTCGCGCCCTGATGCGTCAGGTCTCGGGTTGGATTCTCCAATTGGGCGAACCGGGCTGTGAGGCCGTATTCGCCAATGTCCGCGCCGACATGCTGGTGGCGATTCTCATCCGTCGCGCCTTGGCCGGCCAGCGCATAAGGAATTTCTTTAGCATCACCGCAGAAGGCCTGGGGCTGTCTGCGGGCGGAGTGACCCAGCGAGCCGGACGGCTGTCTCGTGAGTTCGACCGCCACCTCGGCCACGACTAGGGGTGGTGGCCTGGCGGGTTGCCCCGGGACCAGAAGTGAGGTGTCACAGACTGGATGGCGACGGTTTCAAGTGCGGCCGGGATGACGCCGAGCCATGCGTAGGTTACTCTGTCTGGCAGTCGCCCTGCTCCTATTCATCCCTTCACCTGCGGTTTCAGCCGGCCATAGCACCGATAATGACGCTATCACCGGCGGAGGGATTTTCGGCGGTGGCAAGATTTCTGCCAACGCCTCGGGAGCGATCGAAATACCGTTTTCCGACCTGCCCGGACTAGCCGAGGATTTCACCGCCACCTGGTGCGATAACTGCGTATATGTCGAGCATGCTCTGCATAATGTTTCACAGGATACCGGGACCGAGGTACTCTACTTCCACCGCAATAACGACATCGAAGACCCGTTCGGCAGTGATAGCGGCGATTCGTGGTGGCAGAGGCGGTACGGCTCAGGCATCCCTCCCACGGTGGTATTCAATGGTGATGATCTGCGCGCTGGTTCACTGCCCGGAGAGCAGAGCCTCGATGATGAGTTCACCGCCAAGGTGGTACGGGACTTCGACCTCGGCAACGGCGACAGCCAGTTCATCTGGGCACTGGAGAATAACAACACCACCGGGGCATTTGTCTGGTCATTACAATATGATTCGACCCACGCCACATTCGCTGAGGCGGCCGGAATTCAATCCTGGCTATTCGTGCTCGAGGATAGTTCCTACTTCCCCGACGGCGGTAATGGACTTGAGGACTATCCCAATGTCGTTCTCGACGTCATCGACCTCGGCACCGAATCTGAGGGTTTGTACAACCTCATCCTACCCAGTGCCTATGATGGCGACGACATCACCCTGATGCTCATCCATGAATTGATTCCCCTGCCACCGAGTACGGACAATGACACCGCACAGTCCGAGGGGTCTTCGGAAGATTCGGGTTTTCTTCCCTCGATCACCTTGATGGCGGCCCTCTCAGTGGTCGCAATGGCGGCGATTTATCGGCCTTCGCGCAGTGAGCCCTAGAGACTTAGGCGACGAGGTCAGCGTGGCCATCACCGACATCGGCATATGATAATTCCATATCCCAAGTCATCTGCAAATCATGCGGCAGTTCCGGCCGGATTCGCCGATATGCCCACCACCACGGCGCTTCGCCGCGGCGGCCGAAGTGTTCTTGCATGGGTCGGAGTAGCCGGGTAATCTGTGCCAAGGCATCCTCGGCCGGTGCCATCGCCCGAGCCCAGGTCTCAAGTTGATTTTCTTCACCACCCACATTGCCGGCGGCGACCACTTCGTCTTCGACATCGGCGGCTTCATCGGCTTCATCAGCTTCGGTAACCCCATCGGGTTCTGCAGGTTCATCAGGTTCAGTCGCATCGGCATCATCATCGGCACCATCGGTTCTCTCCCATCCCAGAACCGTCGCTAATCGGCGGATGAATTCCTTTTCGCCATCATTGCGGATATTCATCTGGAAGCCACAACCGACAAATTGCAACAGCCCACCTCGGTGACGAGGAATGGTCATCTCTTCCTGTAGCGGTAGGGCTTGCAGGATGCGACTGAGCAGAGGAAAGAGGGTGGTCCAGCGCGGCGTCCTGATTCCGACTGGTCCAGCCTGCAGGTTGCCGGCGAATTCCAACTCTCGAAACGCCTCCTCGTTGCGGGCTAATTCGCCGAGCCGCTCAACCCTCTCGGCGAGTTCAGCCGGATCACCCAGTTCACCCAGTTCACCCAGTTCACCCAGTTCATCCAGTTCATCCAGTTCATCCAGTTCACCTAATTCGGCCGGATCACCCAGTTCAGCGGGTTCAACCGCTTGAAATTCCGGAATCGGGTCACCATAGGGGGGGTTAGCGACGACATCGACGACAATTTCGACATCGGCATCATCTTCAATCTCAATATCAACTCGAACTTCGGGTCTCTGCGCCTGCTGTCTTCTCTCTCTATCCCTCTCCCCTGGGCCCAGGTAGTTCTGAATCGCATGGTCCAGTCGAACTTCGATATTTCTGATGGCATCGTCAGCATTGCCGCCAGCATCGCCAGCATCGTCAGCATTGCCGAGTCGTATCTGGAAATCGGGCCAGCGCTCGGCATTGACGCGCCAATAATCACGGATTCGCCCGAGATTCTGTCGCTGTTGCCGATAGTATTGCCGCCATTCTGGATTGCCGCGCAGAGGATGGTCATAATCGTGTCGGCCACGGCGGTGACGCCGTTCAGCGTACTCGGGATTGTCGGCTTCAAACAGGAATTGTTGCAATGAATCGATACGTTGCGCACTGCCGATATCATCCAACAGACTGAGAACGACCGAGGCGATAACATCACCGAGCGGCATTTTTCGCTTCCCTTGTTGACCGGTATGAATACAGAGGTTGCGGCCACGCTTGCCATTGCTCTGGTCGGTCGGGTGCGCCCACCCTAGAATACTGAATGGCGCATTATGCGCGCCTTCTCGGGTATCGACCGCATAGGCACAACCACTACGGCCACGAATCATGATCTTTCTATCCTGCATACGCACTCGGTCACGGTTGGCGTGACAGATATCACGCAGTAGACCTAAAGCGCGAACCTCGGGAGCGGACAAGCTCAGTTCGGGGCGGGTGTTCTTCCAGTTCCAGCGCAGTGCCATGAACAGGTTATGGTGGCGGCTTTCGGGGGGCGATAAAGCCCAACTTGTCAGCAGTGCCCACAGGCGGGGGTCGTGCGGCAAGGTCGTGCGAATCCAGTGGCCATCCTGATTCAGCACCCGCAGTAAGATTGCCCCCCTTCTGGTACAGAATGATGAGCGGGAATCATCCATTAATTCGACCCCTTCTTCGCCGACTTTACGCCAGCGTTCAACCCATGGTTCATCCCCGGTCAAACCATCCTCCCAATCTTCCGCGTGGATGTGAAAGCCGGTGATGGACGAGTAGCCGCCGTAGCGGTGGGCATGAAGATGGTGATAGCGGTGGTGAAGGTCCGAAGGCTGTCGTAAAATCGGCCTTATCTTCTCCTCTGGAAGGTCGGGTAGGCTCCAGGACAACCAGCGCATCACCCCGGATAGCGGATTGCGACTCAGCAACAAATCAAAGCCCTGGGCTTTCGTCAACATGATGTGGCGAAATGTTGTATGACTGGCATTGATCAAGCGCGCCATCGTCGTCGCTTGGCGCTCGGAGAATTTCAAATTCTCATCATCGATCAAGACCGACATCGTCGGAATCAGTTTCGGCCAATCGAATCTGGTCGGCGCAATACCGCCTTTCGGTCGGCGAGTCATAGCTCGTTTGAGTGCTTCGACCGGGAAATTTCCCGGCAAAGCCTGGCCATCGAGAAAAATCATTCTGCCAGTGATGGAAAGTAATGTGCCATCGTGTAATTCCACCCCTCTCTGCAGAACTCGCAATTCATGTTTGGTGGCCGGTCGTGAAGGTGGGAGGTTAGCGAAATACTGCTTCCACTCCACCAGTAATCTCCTCGCCTGTGCCGGTCTGACCAATCGTGAATCGGCGGGGGCACCCAGGGGTGCTTTCCCGTCAGCACCGGTCCTGTCGGCACCACTAGAAGCACCGGGCGTGAGCCGGTCAGACTTGCCAGTGCCGGAAGTACCGGCGGCCTCACCATCATCGAGGAGCGCCCAGTGCAGGTCATTGGTCGGGGAAAATTCTTCGATTATTCGCTGTATTTTGGCACTTTTTGGCTTGTCATACAGTGGCTGAAAGAGATTACAGATTCTGGTATTTGCCCACCGGTTCGGCATTTTCCAGACGATTTCACCGAGAATTCCCTCGGTCACAACTTTACATCTATCGCACCAATTACTCCAGTTGACCCGCTTTCTCGGGGTGACATGAATGGGCAGGACGGCTTGGTTGGCTTGGCCCGTCTGTTCGGGCGGATTGGACTGATTGACCGGATTGGACTGATTACCATTACCGGTTTGATTGGCTTGAACACCCGGTTTTTTATTTGTCGAGTTTCTTTGATTCTCTTTACACAGAGTACATATTGCCATTTTAACACATCTTTGGTTGGGGTCAGTTAAGGTTCAAACCGATATGGGTTTGGGGCTTTTCTCGCCTTTCCACATAGAACATTATTCATTCACCCTATATGAATAACGAATTATTATCATCGAGCCACTAAGTGGCTCGATGAAATAAATACACGGTTGCTTTCAGGTTACGTCCTTTGAATCCTATTACTTTGATTCGGACACTATTCAACTTGTTCAAGCGAGTCACAAACGCTCATCTGAAACTCTCAGTTCTATACTGCTGATTCCGGATACAGAAATGCTTCCAGCGCAGTTTCCTCTTCGCTTGCTCCTCGCGGTGTGTCCTCAGAATAATGATGCTGGGTTTCGGACGCACTAACTTATCACGGTAAAAGCAGCGATGGCGACCTCGATATCCGCATCATCGACATCGAGATGGGTCACCGCTCGTACGGTATTGGCGTCGGTATCGAAGAGTTGCACATCATGAGCCGCGAGCGCAGCGACGACTTCGGTGGCAGTGGCCTCACACTGGATATAGCACATATTCGTCTGTACCTCATCGAGATTGACCGAAAAACCCGGTAATTCCTCCACAGCAGTAGCTAGACGTAACGCCCGGGCATGGTCATCTGTCAGGCGCTCGATATTATTCTCCAAAGCATATATTCCAGCAGCAGCGAGATGACCCGATTGACGCATGCCGCCGCCGAACATCTTGCGCCAGCGATGGGCCTGGGTAATGGTTTCACCAGTTCCGACCAATAACGAGCCAACCGGCGCCCCCAGCCCCTTTGAGAGGCAGATGGAGATGGTATCACAATCCCTGACCATGCGAGACGGAGAAACCCCTGTGGCAATCACCGCATTGAACAGGCGGGCACCGTCCATGTGCACCTTGCAGTCAGCGTCGTGAGCGATGCGGCAGATCTCATCGATCGCCGCTTGGTCATAACAGGCACCACCACCGCGGTTGCAGGTATTCTCTAGACAAACCAATGAGCCGTTGGGATAGTGCGACATCGACCCTTCTGACTTGCGAATCGCGGCCTTCACCTGGGACGGCGTCATCTGTCCACTGATGCCGTCAACCAGAGCGATGGAAACGCCGCACAGAGCCGCATATCCCCCACCCTCATAGACATAGATGTGGGCATTCCTATCGACGATTATCTCATCGCCGGGCTGGGTGAGCGTGCGTAGTGCCACGGCGTTGCTCATCGTTCCGCTGGGCACGAATAAGGCCGCCTCCTTTCCCAACATTTCTGCAATCCTGGCCTCGAGAGCTTGAACGGTCGGGTCATCGCCGAGAACATCATCACCGACTTCCGCCGAGCCAATCACTTCCCGCATCGCCGCACAGGGGCGGGTTATCGTATCACTGCGCAGGTCAGCCATCGTCTAGGCTAGGCTCTGTCAGTTATTACCTCTGCTCGCCATGGCGGCCAGCGACCGCACCAACATCAGAGCAAATCAACGTCGAGGTCGGCGATGAGCAGGCGGTGAGGTGCTCAGAGGAGTTTCAGATGTGCGGTCAATCCATCGATTGCCTCTGAACTGTCAGGACCGATTGAGCCAACCGTCAACGAGCCGGCGGGAATCTGGGTTCTCCCGGCGTCGTGCACGGTACAGGTCGGTAATCCCTTGCGCTTGGCCGCAGCGAGCAGTTTTTCGATTTCCTCGGCGTCCTGCGCCTTGACCACCACCTTGCGCTGACCACTGGATAGCCAGGCCTGCATCTGGTTGGGGTGATGTTCGGCGGCATTGAGAGCCGCCTTGACCGCGGCGTGGCCGACCTGTGCGGCGATTTTCCCCTTGCCCATCTTCAGCCCATGGTTGACCAGACAGAGCAATTTTACCTCTCCCATCCCCCTCACCAGTGCCGAATTTACCGTTTGCGGGGCGGTCAGACGATGAATCCACGAGCGCAGAGACATGCCACTGCGAGGGGTGATGTGACTTTAGGACAGCGGTTTTCCCACCATGCCAGTGATGAAGAACCTTTTAGCCACTTAGAAATAGGACCAGTCAGGCCTAGGGCCTTAGGGGTAATCCGATGCGATTTGAGATGAAACGAGCACTGCTGATTGTACTGATGATGATTTTTTCGACCGCCGCCGGCTGTCTTGACCCGACTGACGATGTAGAGGGATGCGTGGATGCCATCGCAACCAACTACAACGCTGACGCGACCGTCGACGATGGTTCGTGTGAGTTCGCTGACTCGGACGGAGACGGCATATACGATCACCTGGAGGTTACTGGATGCACCGACTCCAACGCTTCGAACTACACTGCCAACGCCACGGATGACGATGGCTCATGCACTTTCGCTGACTCGGACGGAGACGGCGTTATCGATTCCGATGATTCCTGTCCGTACACCCCGGCCACCGACGTGGTCGATGCCAATGGCTGTACCGTCATCCCCGATACCGATGGCGATGGTGTCGACGACGACATCGACGAATGCCCCAGTACTACGGTGGGCACTGATGTCGATGACGTCGGTTGCCCGGTGCCGGTGGCAATCGAAGTCTCAATCGGTCTGTTGAGCCCGCAGAGCGGTGAATTATCCGACCTTTCCGAGAGCATTGAAAGAGCCGCGAATCTCGCCGTCAACCGCATGAATGATGGACAATACGTCTACGAATTCACCCTGATTGTCGAAGATTCCGGCTGTGACGCGACCACCGCCGCAGCCGCGACACAATCTCTGGCCGATTCCGGGGTCAGCGGCATCGTCGGCCCGGCCTGTGATAACGCCGCCATGAGCGCCATGCAGGTGGCGATGAGCGAGAAAATCCCTCTAATCTCCTATGCCAGTTCCTCGCCGGCCCTCAGCACCGCGGTCGATGATGGCTACATGTGGCGGGTCGTCGCCAGTATCGCATACGAAGGAATCGCCGCCGCCACCTGGGCGCAATTGGCACAGATTACCAACCCTGCAGTGATGGCCAGGAATTCCACCGCCGAAGCGCCGATTGCCCAGGCTTTCATCGCCTCAGCAGCGGCGGCTGGAATACAACTCTGCTACACTTCATTCTACTCCGATGATACCACCGACTTCTCTTCCGATGTAGCGGCAATCAAGGCCGCTGGTTGCGATGGTGTCTTCCTTGTTTCTGAATTCACCGACGGCAGTGCCATCATCGAGGAACTCGCCGCTCAGGAACTTCTCGGCGAGGATGGCATCACCGTGGTCGGGCATGGTGGTATCGGCGATTCCGACTTCACCGATGAATTCGATAACCCCGGCTTGCTAGACGGTATCTACGGCTCGCGCGCCGCCTCCTCAGAGAGCACCCTCGAGGTGTATCAATTCATCCAGCGCTACCTGAGCGCCTACGGTAGCGACCCGGGAGAACATACGCCTGAGGTCTACGATGCCACCACCCTGTTGATGCTGGCTGTCGGCCAAGCCGGGAGCACCGACGGTGAATCAGTCCGAGATGCTCTGATGACGGTTGGTCAGGAGTACGCCGGAGCGAGTGGGGATTTCTCCTTCTCAGACAATGGTGATGTTCCCGGGGCATATTTCGAGTTCTGGAAGTTTACCTGTGAGGACTGTGATGACGACGGTGTCGGCAACTTGCTGGCCTTCGAAGTGGTCGCCACCTGGAGCCCATATTCCGGAATCTGGGCGAATTGCCGCAGTGGTACACCGCAGGTGCAGATCGGGGTTCTTTATCCCGCTACCGGAGCCGGTAGCGCCGGTAGTGAGAGTTTCCTCTACGGAGTTCAATTATCGGCTATGCTCATCAATGTCCAACAACGAGACATATGTTTCATGGTCATCTCTGCAGATACCGAGGCAACCACAGCCGGTGCGGCCGCGGCGGCGCAGGAACTCATCGATGCCGGAGTGATTGGCATAGTCGGCCCTGCCGGTTGTGCCGAGACGATGGCCGCCACAGATGTTGCCGTAGCCGCAAAGACCACCATCATCTCCTATGCATGCACATCACCGGAGCTGACAGATTACGACGATGGCACCGACACACAGGGGAGGGGCTACCTCTGGCGTACCACCCACAGCGATGCATGGCCAGCCGATGCCGCGGCTGATTATGCCGCTGAGAATGGCCATTCCTCGATTGCGGTTTATCGAACCGCCGATGCGGATGGCGACACCTTGGCCTCATCCCTGACCTCTGCGGTTGGCGGCACCTTGTGCGCCGACATCACCTTCACACCAGGCTCGCTCGGCACCACCGCCGATGCGGTCGGTTGTGATGCGGTGGTCATCTTTGCCGATGCCGGCGATAGTGCGATGATTGTCGATGACCTTGCGGCGCAGGGTTTCACCGGAGAAATCATCGGCAACGGGGCGATGGATAGTGATGAATTCAATGCCGCGGTAACCACCTCGACCGATAATATGGTCATCGTCAGTTTTTCCGAGGAGAGTTTCTCCTCATCACTATCCAATGCCTTCGGTATTGCCTACATGATGAATTATGGCACCGCACCACCGGCTTTCTCCGCCGAGGCAGCTGATGGCGGTTTGATTATCGCGGTATCCTTCATCTTCGGCTATAACTCCGGCCTTTCAGCACAGACAAATAGCGAATACGTCAACTGGTTCATTCCCGCAATCGCCGACGAATATGCCGGTGCCTCCGGCTACCTGACCGTCGATGCCAACACCGGAGATATGCCGAGCAAGGGTCACTTCAACATCTTCCGCATGGTCTCGGGAACCCTCCAACTCGAGTATACCTGGGACCCTTTGAGTGGTTTAGATGTGGCCTGAAAACGGCTTTAATTACCCTGATTCAGCCGCCCAGCCCACCAAAGCGGCCATAGCACCTTCAAGCAACTGGTCGAACATCAGCGCCAATTCCATCACCCCCCCCCGGCGTGAAGCGTAATATCAGCCACCCGGTCCGGGGCTCAGGATAACAACGGCAATGAGCCGATGATGGCGTCGACCTCGTCGCGCTCGGCAGGCCCGATGGCGACCACGGTCACGGTACCCGCCGGTATCTCGGTATGCCCGGCATCGCTGATCATCTCAGCCACCAGCCCGTCAGCTCTGGCCTCACCGTAAATTCGCTTCAAGTGCTTGAGGTTGCGAGCCACGACAACGATTTTACGCGCCCCGTTAGCCCGCCAGTCAGCCAACTGTTTAGCGGCCACCTTCGATGAGGTAAGAGCAGCATCAACCGCGGCATGAGCGGCTTGAGCAGCCAATTTTCCCTTTGATAATTTGAGGTCAGCACGGGTGATGATGGCCATGGTCAATTGAACTTCACGCGCCATACCCTCACGCAACGTCAGTAGCAATGACTTCGCTCGACACCTGTTGCTGAGGCAATTCCCAGCCAGAGCGATTCAGTAGTAGATTCAGACTGGGAACCAACCACAGGGCAAAGGTGATATTACCGAAAACGTGCAGAATATCGTAAGGAATTCCGGTCACGAGATAGGTGAAGAACTCCCCTGCATCAGCCAGGGTGGGCAATACCGAGAGCGAGACTATCCAATCGAAGGCAAAGGCTGCGATGACCCCGGTTATCAGCAGGGGTCTAATGCGGAAATAGCCATCCTCATCGCGTAGAGTGGACGATAATTTGGCCCCAGCCAGCGCGGCTAGGGCCCAACCGAGCGCCTGAAAAACCGACCATGTGCCACTACCCAATTGCAGATTGGTGACCAAAGTTACCAAAAGAGCCAGACCAACACCACGCCTCCAGCCCAGCAGTGCCCCACCCATGATTACCAGAATGGTAACCGGTTGAACATTGGGTACCGAGGCCAACGCCCACCGCCCCAATATCGCCGCAGTTGCAAATGCGAGGAACATCATCCTCTCACGGGTGACAACATCGACAACCCCCTTGCTCATCACTCGCAGGGCAACCACGAGGATTAGCAAGTCAATTATCATCAAACTTGCAGGCCCGAGGACTGTCGCGTGGGTTGCCAGCATTTGTTTCGCCTAACGGTGCACAGTAACAGCCACTTATTCACCATTGCCCAAATTCCACTACTCGGGACGACCAAACCGTGCTAACTCGGCAAATTGCCAGTAATTCCCGCCAATTGGTAGGACAAATCTCGAATTCGCGGGATCGTGGCAGGAGTTCTCTCATAGATAATACCATATGAGTATTGTATCTTCTTCAATGCTATATGCATTAATCGCCACGTTAGCATGAATGCCGTCGACCCAGTACAACAGCCAGCGGTCATCCTTGCCATCCTCGGCATTGGCAATTGAATCGACATATCCACCGATTGACTCCTGGTGATAGACAAATTCGATCCCGGCGACCTCGCACCCCATCACGGTCAACTCCCAGCCATTATCTGCTCCTGAGAGTCCACCGATCCAGACCGATGGAGTCTGGTTGCCGGGGGGGTGGCTCGAGATGATTGAGCCATCGCTGTCGACCATGGTGATGTTGTTTGCATAGATTTCTATGAGAAACGGGTCTAAAAACTCGAAACCAATTACCTGCGTGCCCTTCCAAGACTCCGGCCACAGTGAATCATCGCGTTCTTCACCATCCTTTACAACCAATTCATTGAGGGATTGCTGGGCTGCGGGTAATAGCAATACCATCCCTATCAGGAGTAATGTGGTGGCTCCAGCGAAGGCGATCTGTGGCCTGCGACCGAGTTTTACCAGTAGGAGGCAGAAGAATCCAAGCACCATGCCAAAGCCGATTAGCACATAGGCCGAGTTAGGTGCTGATTGGCTGGCCTCAAAATTGTCCTCGTAGGTGGGCTCATGGAAGGTTGTTGTGTCTTGGGATTGCCATTCTGCCAACCGATGGGCACTATAGTGGAATTGTTCATCAGCGCTTAGTGCATCGTTAATACTGATTTCAACCCACCCTTCATCATTTGCTATGGCTATTGCATTGAGCCCCTCTCCCCAACCGATTCCTGCGGTCATATAGCCCGATACTTGAGGAATCCAGGTCCATTGCAATTCGACGGTGGAATTGCTGGGATTTATTCGGTAAACGTCGATTTTTCCTTGAGCGGTATTGATTGGTAGGGCAAATAGGCCACTACCGAGGGCCTGAGTCGTCCCAACCACCGGTTGGTCGGTGATCTCCGCGACCAATGTCAATTCATCAGAGAATTTCCACCACGTCGTATTATGGGTTGTCGGGATGATGATATTTCCTAGCGATTGCGTCATTATCCCGAAACTTCCCCGTAGGGCATACTGTTGTTTAACCACACCATCAGCCCAATGAATCAGTACACTGCCGGCTGTCGACTGAATCGGTATCAGTAGTTCGCCTTCTCCCAGCGCCAATATCTGCGAGCGTATCTTCCCTGATTGAATGCCAAAGTCGACGGTTGTGGTCGAATTCGGCGCCGAGGAGTTCCAATAGGTCATCCTCCCCTGTTCATCCCCTGCCGCATACCAGATGAGGTCACCTTCGAGCCAATAGGTCGGCCAGTGACGATATCCCCTGGCATCATCGGGAAAGATCACATTCCAATTCTCTTCGCCATCAACTGGGTCCAGGGAGAGGATGCCATTCTCCATCGGCACCAGAATCTCACGATACGTGCTATTGCTCGCGACTTTTACGATGGCGCCGTGAATTCCGTAGGCTGGAGCCGAGGTGTTTACCGACCAGTGAAGAATGCCGTCGACCATCCGGTGAGCGGTGATCTCGCCCGATGACCATCCGGTGATCACCACATCCGGCATTGAATAGGTTCCATCGATTTGCGTCACTGAGAATGGTAGGAGGGGTGACATCTCGAATTGTATCTTGGATTCCATGCTGACATTCCATAATTCACTGCCATCACTCTGTAGATACGCGACCAGACCACCCGGGGTCTTGATCACCGCGAGTCCACCCCACAGCAACGGGGCCGAGGAGACATAACCCGAATCCAGGTCTTTGCTCCAGGTCACTACCGGGGCACTAGAGCCATATAGGTCGAAAGAAGAAGTTGCCTCACCAATCACCCTTGGTAAAGGCACAATAATCGCGGCTAGCAGAATCACCAGCGCCATGGTTGCCAATTTCGGCCGCATCCCCCAACCCACCACTCAAAGGAGTTTCAAAATCGCCTGCTTCAGCAATTCACTGACGACCTTACCATCGGCTGCACCGCCCGCCTCGCCCATCACCACACCCATCAGTGGCCCCATGGCTGCCATCCCCCTTTCAGTGATGAAATCGGCACGTTCGGCGATGACCTTGTCGACAATTACCGCCAAGTCTTGCGCATCAGCGGGTTTGAAGCCCTGGGCCTCGGCTCGGGCAGTGATTTCAGCCAGCATAGCAGAAGTTGCAGCTGGATTGGCGGGCCCACCCAGCGGCCAGGCACCACTCGACAGGAGGTCGGCGGTTAGCGGCACCACTCCTTCACGGGTCATTCCTCCTTCACCACGAACCTGAATGGATAATGCAAGTGCGGCCAGAGGTACCGCAGTTTCCGGGCAACCGACCACCTCAGCGACCGCCTTTCGGGTTGAATCCAACAGGGTTGTCGCCCAGGCCTTGGCAGGCAATGATTCCAATCCGGGTGCAAGGCCAGAGGCCAGCACAACTTCGACGGCCTCGCCAACCCCATCAGCCTCACCAGTTGTGTCACCAGCCCCCGGGGTGCGGTCAGCACCGATGCCGGCAAGGAATTCCTCGTCGAACTGTCGGTCCAGTAATTGCATTATCTGGTCGTCGGAAATTCCTCTTCCGGCCAATGTTTCCCGGCGTTGTTCCCGGGTCGGAGGAAGATTTTCGAGGATATTCTGCCATTGCTGTTCAGTCAATTGAAGAGGAGGTATGTCGGTTTCGGGATACATCCTAGCCCCACCCGGCAGTGGCCGCATCGCGGTGGTCGTACCATCGGCCGGCTCACCCTTGGAGACCACGACATTGCGGACTTCCTGAGGGATTCTGTGCCATCCCATCCTGGCGCGCATCAGCACTGCTTCGAGCGCTAATTCCGCTTGCCAGGCCGGGGCGCAACAAAGGACGAATGCATCGGCATCTCCGATGTCGAGTGCCGCCTTTACCGCCGCAACCTCATCATGGCTGATTCCGTAGGCGGGTAATTCGTCGCTGTGGAATATCCCCGCCACCCCGGCCAATCTGGCGGCGCTGGCCAATTCCCGCCCGAGGCGCGGAAGTTGGGCGCCACCTGAATCCTCGCTCTTCACCCCGAGGGTTCCACCTAGGTATGGGAGTCGAATCGCCAACATCGCCGAACCTTCGGCAAGCGAGTTCGCGACCATCTTCGATTCGCAGGTGGAAAAGACCTCGCCGACATCGTGAATCTCCAGTGGAATCGCGGCGGTCACCGCGCTGGCAACCTCAGTCTCGGTTATCGCATCGGTGTCGCGTCGGTCGGGTGGTAGAGCGGGCAAGGCCAATTGCTTTCGCAGTGTATTGGCCAAACGATAGAAATGTAATTGGCGAGCCATCTCTAGGCGGATGATGCGGGGAATCCAATCGAGGTCCTGGCAACCCTTGATCTCGACCCGGTCACCACAGGCGATACTGACATTGAGGTCTTGGCGGATTGAGCCCAACCCTCTCCTGACCCGGCGGGTGTCGCGCAGAATCGTCCCCATCACCCGGGCGGTCACCTGCGCGTGTTCGGGCGATTGAACCTCTGGTGCGGTGGCGATTTCGACTAATGGGATTCCCAGCCGATCGAGGTTCCAGGTGACTATTTCACCGTCTTTGGTGGCGGTGGTGTCGAGTTTTCTAGCGCTGTCCTCCTCTAGACATATCACGTCGACCCCGACATCACCATCCGGGGTGGTGATGACACCATTGGTGGCTACCAAGGTGGTACGCTGAAAGCCCGAGGTGTTTGAGCCGTCGACCACGGTTTTGCGCATCGTCTGCAGTAGCGGCACCGGGTGCGCCCGCATCAGGCCAGCGATGGTCAGGGCAGCTTCGACCGCGTCCTCGTCATGCCCTTCAGGCGGTTGGTCATCGAGTTCGATGAGGCCGGAATTGGGCGCTTGGATGTAGATGAATTGTCGGCCTCGCTTGGCCTCGAATCGAGCCGCAACGTCGACCTTTCCTGATTCACCTTGTGCGACTCGCAGTTTTCGCCGTACTCGAGGCCATTGTTCAGGGACTGAATCGATGGTGACATCGTGCAGTTCCCCGGCTTGACGGGAATGTAATTTGCCGGTCGCCAATTGCTGATGGACCTCGAGACCGCACATGAAGCCGAGGCCTGCCGGATCGAGAGAATCGGCGTCGTCAACATCACCTATCGGCTCGGGTGCTCGGACGTCGTCAACATCACCTATCGGCTCACCCATAACTCGACCCATAGGGTCGAGAGTGATGAGCATATTCATCCAGTGGGTTGGTATTCATTACGGTTACTCAAGGGACGGAATAAGGTCCCTCCATTACACAGGGAATCAAGAATTTCCTCGACCTGCGTTTTTGAGATGTTGTGTTTTTCCATTTCATTTAGGATTGAAAACAACTTGACGGTCTGGTCGGTATTCTGATACTGCTGAATGATGTAAGAAACAATCCGGTGTTCTTGGTTGCGTTTGGTAGTGGTCTTTCCTGAGACCATCGAGGTCTCATCATAATCCCCACCCATCAGTTCATAGCGCCAGACATCAAAAGTCGCAATCGCCAAGTTGGCATCGACAATCTCCACGTCTTCGGATAGCCGGGTACGAGCATGCGCCTCGGCCAGGCGTACCAGTGATTCGATAGAACGGGCGGTGATTGGCACGCTGTCAAATGAATCCAGGCCCGATTCGGTGCCGAATTTCTTTCCATCGGTATATACACTTCCAGACTCGTTTATCCCTCCCCCTTCGGTGCGGGTCTTGACATAATAGTCGACGATGGTCTCGCGCGCCACGTCGGTGAGGGTCGGGTGAATGAATTTCTTAGCGTATGCCACATATTTCTGAAATAAATCTGGCTCAATCAGTTCTGACCCATCGATAATCCCTTTGGCCACGTCCTCAGAGGTCGGAGCGGGGGCGATTCCCTCATCAATCAACCATTCAGGAGTGCCGGTCTGGCGATATTTTGCGATATGCATGCCGATTCTACGGTCGTCATCCTTCTCCGGTTTATCCAGCATCATCCAGATACAATCGAATCTGGTGAGCAGGGGTTTGGTCAACATTATCTGTTGGGTGTAGGGGCGTGATTTCTTATCGACTTCGGGATGGATGAACTTCCCATCCGAGGGGTTTGCCGCGGCCAAAATCGCACAGCGGGTGCGCATAGTCGTGTGGACGGTCGCCTTGTGAATGGAAATCTTCTGCTGTTCCATCGCTTCGTGCATCGCACTGCGGTCCTGCTCGCCCATCTTGTCGAATTCATCGATGCAGGCCAAGCCCATATCAGCCAGGGGAAGGGCGCCGGCTTCGACCGTCCAACCCCCATCTGAATGCTGTACTGCGGCCGCGGTCAGGCCAGCACCGGAGGTGCTCATACCGCTGGCGAATTGGCCGCGTGGAGCAAGGGCCACCATGTAATTGAGCAATTGTGATTTCGCCACCCCGGGGTCGCCCATCAACAGGATGTGGATGTCACCGCGGGCGCGGGTGCCGTCGGAATTTATCCGTGAAACACCGCCGAATAATTGCAGCACAAGAGAGCGCTTGATGGCATAATGGCCGAATATCGAGGGGGCGATGGAATTGACCAACAAACTTTCCAAATCCTCGCGCTTGCTATAATTCACAATCATCTCCTTCTCCTCATCGGAGATGGTGACCTCTTCCAGGGGGATGTTCTTGCGCTCAAATGAGTGGCACTTGAAAATCAAATCGAAAATCGGTGTATCCCTACCACCTTTTCTCTGCGCTCGCCGAAATAGTCGACCATTCAGCACCACTCGATTACCGGGTGATAACACCCCGGCCATATCACCTTGGAGATAGCATTGCATCACCTCTGCGGATTGGCCTGATTTGACTTTTTCCGGCAGTTCCTGAATCTCTACCGTCTGGGTGTCGAGATGCGCCGAGTCCTCATGGACAATGGTAAATCTGGTCTTGCGGTCTTCCCGACCACAGCCACCTTCGTGTATTTCACACATCAGTGGGGTGGTCATTTTTGATTCATCCAATTGCTCGAGCACCGTGTCGTAGCCGCAGATACAGCGAAATGTGGCGATGGTAATCATTGGCCTGACCGAGGTGATTTTGGCGACGATTCCCTCGATGGCAATCAGTGGACTGATGTGTTTATTGCGAATCTCGCGCAGAACAAAACGATGGTCGAGAGGTAGCTCGATCAAACGCAATTCGGCGTCGGCATCGACCCCAAGATCCTGTAATAATGCCTTCAAGGTCTGCCGTGCCGCATCGAGAGAGAGGCCCGGATGGAGCAGGACATCGGAGGCGAAATCCGGGTCGTAGGCCTGCAGGTCACCGTAGCGAACCTCGAGGCCCTGCTCCTCGGGCCATAGGTGCGAGAAGGTGGCTATAGATTCGTGACAGACTTCCTCGAGAAAGCCGCGCCATCGCGCCCCCATATCGAACTGTAAGACCATACTTCACTCACCGGGCATCAACGCGCATCGCTGGCGTCATATAACCTACGCGATTGAAAACCCCCAACCCCTTGGTTTCCGGTGGAAAAACGCTTGCCCACAAGCCTACATTTGCAACAGATATGGGCTTCCCAAGGAACTTTTCTAACAAATTCGAAAACTCCCCGAGAACCAAAAAACGCTCCGTAGCACTTTACCCTGCCGCCGGCCCTGCTGCGGCGATTCTTAGCACATCGCTGCAAACAAATACTGAAGCGTTTTTGGGGAAGAATCATCGATTCAAATAACGAATACAGAGGGTAGGGGCTGCGCAGGCCCGCAGTAAGTAGATTTCACTACGTTGTTAGACAATCACCAAACGTTGTTGATTCTGACAATGTTGAATTTCGCGATGGATGCTTAGTTCATCATGTGGATGCAGTCGAGTTCCAGTTCTCCATCTGATTGATGGCCTCGACCACTCCTACCACGTCGCCATCCCCCCACCAGTCTACAGCCACAAAGGTCGGCCTGTTGCCCACTTCCTCCCAGCAATCAATGGTTCTCTGCAGCAACTTATCATAGTCATTCACATCTTCTGAACGTTGCGGATCTGATAATCCCAGAGCATTGGACAACCAGTTATTCAAGTGCCATACTGGTTGGTTGATGTCCCCTCGACCAACATCGCATGACATCTCGTCCTCGTTACTCTCACCATATGGAGTATCCCAACTATGAGTCCATGCATGGTGTAACCAGGGGTAATCCGGCTCATCGCTTTCATCCCAGAAGACAACCAAGTTCTTGTTTGAAAGCACCATCTCTCCCAGCGACGGCCAAGGTTCAGATATCTGATGAACATATGTCTTTTCGAGCAATCCAGTCTCATTGAACAAGAATTCCAAATGGCTGGAGGGGACATAGTTCTCAAGCAGAATTGTCACAATCTGAGTAGGGTCATCATCCATGAAAGACCTGAGTTGTGCCAGCCACGCGAAAGCATCGACCTCGCTGTAAGTACAGGGATGGATGATGCCATCAGCATCCCCATGACAGAAGACAACATCTTCCGGGTCATTTTCTGAATCTGAGCGATGAAAGGTATCGAGCATGAAGGCGCGCACACCACCATTCCACTGTGCCGAAAGACCGGTGTCGTGGTTCGATGCAGGGTAATACACTTCATCCTCGGTGGTTGCGAATGAATTGTGGGTTTCAGCGAAAGTGAAATCGTCGTAGGTGCGCAAACAGTATTCCACCAAACCCATACATTCCGGTGCATCAGAACCATTGAGTGGGTCGAGACCGTGTTCTTCTTCCCACCCATTAGAAAGGCCATCATTATCCTCGTCTCCCAATGGATTGAGGGGGGATTTCTTTGCGGTCTCGGTGCACCCGGCCAAGAGAATCGAGGCAATGACGAGAAAGCCCAATACTCTACGCATCATCTCTTGCTTTGGGTGTTTGGTTTCAATCTTTACCACACCCTTCATACTGATACATAGGGGATTCCTGACAACCGGGAAGCGCGCGCGTAAATCACGCAAAGGCCGAACATCGTAGTGATTCGTAGTCGCCTGACTTGCTTGGCTGGAAGGTGATCTCTGGACTGAGCCACACCAGAGGTGAGGGAAGTGCGAAGTACAGTAAAATACAATTATCCTGAGGTACGAGCAGGATTGAAGCTTATCGAGGCGGACTTGCTCGTACCGGAAAAATGCTCGTAGCGCTTATTGCGAATGCTCGGCTAAGCCTCTTGCCTGCTTTTTATTGCTTAATTGCAACAGCCTTGCACTCGCATTCGAGCGTTTTTCCTCTCGGGCGACATACGTAATGCTACGTATTATTCGGTCGCCCTCACTAGAAGGTGGACTCCCACTCTTCGATGTTCTCCATGGTCTCCCATGTCTCATCGTCCATCGAACCACGGAGCTTGAGAACTTCACGAGCCAGTAACCAGTAGACCAAGGCCAATGATTTGCGACCCTTGTTATTAGCCGGCAGGGCAAGGTCGACATTGCGCAGGTTGTTATTTGCATCACAGATTCCAACGATTGGCAAACCGTTGCTGACAGCCTCGGAAAGTGGTTGTTGGTCGGCGGCCGGGTCGGTCACCATGATCACCTCGGGCTCGACATAGGTTGGGAGCGTCGGATTGGTTAAACTTCCAGGAATAAATCGGCCGACAGCCGAAATCGCTCCTACCGCCTCCGCGAACTTTCTTGCTGGCCTCTGGCCGTATTGCCGAGCACTGACCACCATCACCCGAGAGAAGTCGTAACGGGAAAGGAATTCAGCGACGACACGGATACGCTCGTCGGTGATATTGATGTCGAGCAGGTACAGACCATCGTCTCGCACACCCTCGATGAAGCGTTTCATATCGGCGCTCTTCTGGCGGGTTCCGATATTCACCGCGTGGGTCTCATAGGTCTCAAAAGATACGAGGGGGCTTGCAGTCTCACTCATTTTCAATGCCTCAGCGGCCGTTCCACTCGCACCCCCTTGATAACCGCTTCGCACCTCCCATAGGGGCGAAAAGTTCTCTCTCGGGCAATATTCTCGTTGAACTTTACAAGGGGAACCTTCAACATCATCGCTGAGAGGGGGGGATATGTGAACGGGCAATCCAATCGGCTTCGGACGATGGAGAGGACACAGGGGTGAGGTAGTTGAAGGATACTTCTGCAACAGCAACTCCAGGTGATGATGGCATCTGGAGGACCCTTGATGGAGATGCACTTCGCGTATCTGCATCGGATATCGAGAGGCATGCCTACTGCCCGCTGTCGTGGCATCTCGCCAGCACCGGTGTGACCGGGGTCGGTCATGCAATTGAAAGCGGTATTGAGAAGCATAAGGAGATTCACGAACTGATGAAGATGTACAAAAGGGCACGAATCATCTCTTTCCGCGAGACGACGATATGGTCATGGTGGTTTACGATTATTCTTGTATTTGCCATCGATGCATTCGCGTTCTACTCAATAGAAAAATACTTCACAGTAGCCGAGCTTGCCCGCTATCTCGTTTCTCTAGGATTGATTTGGCTATCCCTCGGCATCTCAATGTTGATTCTACCTTGGCGTGAAATAATCGGATTCGGACAACCGGCGGTAAGAAAAATGGACCCCGATAGAAAACTATTGTTCAAACCTTTATTCGACTCAAGTGAGTTTCGCGGTGGCTGGTCGGAAGGGGGTAAAATCGAGGCCGGTCTGTACTTCGCCTCTATCGTAACCACTTTTCACGGTGTGGCGCTATGGTGGGCGACCGACCGCGTTCAGGCCGGCTACATCTTACTGATGGTGGCGCTGTTATGGACGCTATTCGCAGCTTGGCGCCTCAAACAGATGCTGGTGGCTGAAACTGAGTTGAACCTCACCCGCTATGAGGCGGGGCTGGATGAAGATTCCGATATTGCCTATTCAGATGACTCCGATAGCGCTGAACTACTCAAGGATGAGAATACCGGATTGAGAGGCCGTCCCGACCAGATAGTCATCATCGATGGTGAGTTCATTCCACTCGAACAGAAGACTGGGAGAATTCCGCGCGACCCCCATCTCTCCCATACCATGCAACTACTCGCCTATCTCCAACTGGTCGAGAATAGTACCGGACGCGCGCCCCCATTTGGGGTTTTGAGGTATGGTGAAGACTCGATTTTCCAAATTGATTGGAATGAAGAGGCGAGAGGGAAACTCCACGACCGCTTGACCGAGATTCAACGCTTGATGGTAGAAGGAGGAGCAAAGCGTGACCACGACCGGCCAGGAAAATGTCGAAATTGCAGTCGTAAGCATGCCTGCTCTGAATCTCTGGCCTAATCGAAGGTACATTCAGCCTCAGGAACGATTGGGGGATATTTGGTGCAGTCTCTGACCACCGTGATCTCTATCAAAAAATTATCGTAGAATTCTTGAATGATTAAATCCGCACCATAGCCGCGGGCATCGACCTCCAAAGTCCAGGTGCCCGAATTGAATGGTTTGAATTCACGGGATACGGGCGGCCTGGTGGTGTTAGTGGCATTGACCGACCAGAATACCGTGCCATCGGCTTCCAGCAGACGCGCATTGACGTAGCGGACATTGTTGACTGGAAGATTTTCGGTCTGGTCGGCAAAGGCCATCGAGGCGCGGAAGTATATCCTCAGTTCAGACACGGTATCGTTGATGATGATCTCTTCAGAATCATAATACGCCGAGGGGGTGATGCCGGTGAAGGTATTGTTCAAACTATATTTTTGCTCCATCTCATCCGATTCTGGGGCATCGCGCAGTGCTTCAAGAAATTCGCGCGAGGTGATAAGCGCCAAACAACCGGCACTGGACGATAATAACAGCGAGGTGAACATCAGCGCGCAAAATGCTGTACGGGTCGCCATCCCAACTCTCCCTCCTACCAGCGCACACCGCTCTCCCTCAAGAAATCGTCGCGGCTTGGGGAGCGGAGGGTTTGAAGTGAGAGGGCGAGTTCGGAGGTTCGCCTGAATGAAGCCAAGAGGGTCAGCCGAGCCGTGAGGCGATGACGAACCCTATGAGTGTGGACAGGCACGTTTCTTCTCCCTTGAGCAGTCTGCACCGTAAGGCTGGATTGGCAGGTCATTAGGTCACCAATCCCCGCGGCCGGGTGATGAGGGGTAGGTCGGGTCGACCCGGCGGGCGGTCTGTCTGGGGTGCGGGTAAGGTGATATCAGCCTCAGTCATATTTTGCTCCACAGACATCGCACTCATCGGCGTCCATCGGAATATCGGCACCACAAGCGCCACACTCGCCCATCTCTTCGGTCGATTTACGACGGCGCGCGGCGCGCTTATGTTTTATCGAAGCGGGGGTTAATTCATCATCCTCAAAGGAGAAGTCCATGGCATCCTCGGGAATCTCGTTTCCTACCAATGAACGTTCGGAAACACCCATCCCAATGATGACTTCCTCACCGGGTAGAACTCCTTCCTCGCCAGTAATATCATACAATTGTTTGCGAATCTGGGCATCGCTGGCCGATAACTCGGCAGAATCATCTTCTTTATATTCGATTGAAATCAAATTTTCTCGCCCTTTGAGGACATCCTCGAATCCTTCGCCGGAGAATGTTTCAGATGCGGTCTTGAGCAGTGGTTCAGCAACATCCTCCTCACCCTCTTTAATTTCTTCTTCGGCTTCGAGGCGCTCGGCAAGGGCACCCATCTCAGCCTCGGCGGCGGCGAATTTTTCATCCCAGTCAGTTTCGAGTTGCTCGGCATCATAGCCGAATTCCTTAATCGCTGAATCGAAGTCCTTTGTGCCGGTTACGATGACGTCTTCATCGGATTCGGATTCGTCCTCTTCGTCATCATCGGGTAGAGTTTTGAGTTCACGGCGCTGACGTTGCTTGAAGTGAATCGACAAATCCTGTTCAGTACCACAGAATGGACAGTGCGAAATCATGCTTGGGATATTTTCATCACAGGTCGGGCAGTCGTGAAATTGACGACGAGCCCGAACCAGATTAAAGGCGCAGTGGGGGCAGAGTTTCTCTTCACCCTCGAGTTCACCATCACAAGCGGGGCAATAATCGAAAATATCTCTCTCAACCTCTTCTTCGCGCTCTCGGGTGAGGATGAATACCGCCACCAGAATACCGACAAACACCATCGCGCTGAGGCCTAATATCACTGCCAAATTACCGAATGATTTTTCATCTTCAGCAAAATCGGTACCGGCTGAGGTTACCTGCCACGTACGCGAGTGGGTTGCTGCAGTTCCCAATGAGGCAACAATATTGATATTGTAAGGTGTGGTCTGTTCGATTTTGAAAATGCATGTAACCGTCGCCGATTCGCCATTGGTGATGCTGACCGAAATCTGCCCCAACTCAGCCCCGTCGCCATTGAGGCAGACTAGGGTCTCGTTCCCTTCTCCGGAACTATACAAAGTGATGGTATAGGCATAGGTCGCCCCGTATTTCAGCGGCGCATTGGTGGGAGCACCATGAGCGGTATTGGCAGTCAAGGCGCCGGTCGAGGCCTGAAAGGTCAGGGATAATGTGTCGGAGACGGTGATTGAGACCGAGGTCTCACTATCACTGGCATCGCTATCATATGAGTTCGCCAAGGGCTCCCACTGGGCCGAGAAAGTCGCGGTGTGCGCGCCCTGACCGGTCGAGAGATTCTTCGTCCACGCCTGCGATGAAAAAGGCCCGATGTTGATTATTTCTGACAATATATTCTCCTGTCCCTCCCACGAGTAGTTCAATCGACCGGAGACGGAAATATCTCCGGTATTGGTCAACAGCACGTACCAGTTGACCTTGTCGCCAGAGTTGACTTCCATCGAATTCGGCGATGCTGGGTCGACCTGCACATTGGGAATCGGGCGGATGTTCAACTGGCCGGTGACCTGGTCATTTGCGCTGTTTGATTGCTCAAGCGATCCGAATGGGTCGACGGTTGCGGTAAGGGCATATGGGCCGACTGCCAAGCCCTGTAATTCGGCATCCAATTCGAGGCTGAACGGCTGGATGGAATTACCTTCGCCGCTGAACATCACTTCGATAGGAGCGATTACCGGCGCTACCTGCAAGCCGCTGGTCACTACCGAGAAACCGACCTGTGTGGTTTGATCACCCACTCCGTATGAGCGTGCCAGATTACCCGAAATTGTCCACGGACCATCGAGGTTTTGGCTGGGAGAGGTAATCGATAATTGACCGCTGAAATAGTAGTCGGGTAATGGCAGAATCATGACTTCCAAGGTATCGCCGCCGTAGCCCTCGGCAACCTCGGTGACCTCGTCATATGCATCTGGGGTGGCGGTGACGGTCCAGGTCCCCGATTCGGGGAAGTCAAGGCTCGCATTGACGCTCACCGACTCTCCTGGGGTGAGCGATGGTACCGCAACATCGACAGATGAATTTGTCAGCCCTTGGATTCCCACCTGAAGAGTACTATTTCCTGACGCCACCGTCCCCGAGTTTGTCACCGTGGTCGAAACTATCCCGCTATCGCCGATTCTCAGACCACTGGAAGGGCTGACCTCTATCAGTGTGACCTCAAGGTTGGCCAGGCCCGAGACGTTGAAACCCTTGTAGAATCGAACTGGCGTGTCACCATTAAACTCGACCTCAAGCCAAATCTTTTGGGCACCTTCTTGCAGGGAATTCCAGACCGCATAGACATCAATATAGCCATTCCCAGGGATATCGATGACGTCTATTTTAATGTCGTTACCTGACTCAATGCTGTTTTTGTAAAATGCATACTCGACATTATTGGCGGTGGTCGGATTAGTATTGTGTAATTGTAAGGTGATTGTCACCGAGCCGCCCATAACCGGGGGGTCTGGCATTAAACCGACGCCACCCACACTTGCCTCGACTCCCCCTGATGAACCGGCACTGGCCGGGATGGTCAAGACCGTCAGCGGTGCCAACAACAGTAAAACGACGAGGAAAAATCGCATCACCCCAGCCCGCATCAGCGCTTTGATGCGGACGTGGCTATTGAAACTCTTCCCTTGAGACGCAATGCGTACAATTGGTTTCATCCGCAATTCCGTATGCCGACTCGACACAAGGATTGAAGGTGGATTGCTTTCCTCGGCATACTGTTCAGATGCGCCGTATTGTGCTATTCGTGGTCATCTTCGGGCTGTTGCTACCGAATTTACAGACGGTGATATTGCTCGATGATGAAGATTCATCATTCTTCGGTATCAGTGGAGTCGCGATTGAGATAAGCAACGGGCCGAGCGCTGGCGATACCATAACCGGCCTCAACTCTCTGGCCTTTTCCACCTCTGGCAACGGTACTCTGGTCAACCTGACGGTTGAGTTGTCAGACAATAACTCCGATTGGGAGAATCTGGTCACCCTTACCACCTCTCCGTGGGTATATGTTTGGAATAGTAATTCCCAGGATAATGGCACTTGGTATATGCGCGCCTATGGCTATGACAGCGATGATAACATGACCGCGATAGTCGAGACCGGCGCCTTCACCATCGCCAATCAAGTACCGGTGATCACTTCCTTTTCACTCGCCTCTGCCATCACCGGCTCCGGCACCTCCCCGACCGACCGCGCCTGGTTCAATCTCGGTGCTAACGGCACTCTGGAGTTCACTTGGTCGGCCAGCGATGACGACTTGGCCTATGCAACCTTGGCCAATGTTCCCGGCTCGGGCAGTCCTGCCAGCGATGGGCCGACCACGATTACCCACGCCTGGTCGTGGTCACCGGGCGACCTTGGAGAAGGCACCTGGAACCCACGGCTGACGGTGTATGATGACTCGGGGCTATTCGTTGGTTCGACGATGTATATCGGCATCGATCGGTCAGGGCCGAACATCGCCGCCCCGGTGCTGGCAAACGGCGCCGTCTGGAGTGACAGCACCAGCGTTACCGTCAACGGTCTGAGTTCCTCTGGCGGTGATGGAAGTGGCAGTGGACTGTCCCGTTACGAATGGCGCCACATCGGTGATGAGAACTGGACCAGCCTCGGAGCTTCGGGAACCGGTATCATCACCCTGCCAGAAGGTCAACAGAATCTTGAGTTCCGCGGCGTTGATATCATCGGCAACATCGGCTCAATCGTCAATGCCAGTATCGGCATAGATACCACCAACCCCTCCTTGGGAACATGGATGGTAGATGAGTTGAACACCAGTCGTATCGGATTGGCCAGCGTCTCATTCAGTGCTGACGACCTCGGCTCTGGAATTGACCTCGCCTCCTGTAAAATCCAATATGGCTTCGACAGTAACGGCGCCGGTGAGGTCCCTGATGTTACCAATTCATGGCTAGACATAGGCACAACCGGGCTCTCAGGAGCGGTCGGAATCGCTTCGTGGACGACCAAATCACATCAATATCTCGCACTTCGAGTAACGGTGGTCGATGCGGCGGGAAATTCACTGACCTCACATCCGGCATTCTTCCAGGTCCTGCCGGGCCTCGATATCTCGTGGGAGGTATCATCGGTTGAACTCGACCGTTTGGTATTACGCCCCGGCAACGACCAATTGGTGTGGATAAACAGTACCATCAGGTCGAACGAGGCCTATCCCGGTGCGGTGACAGTCGAGTTGCAATCGGCACCGGCCGACCGCAACGCCGATGTATTGTGGACGACGATGGAGACCAGAACCCTGCAAGGGGGTTCACTTCTGGATTTAGAAGAGGACCTGTTGTGGAATTATACCGTGGCAAATCCCGGCCAGTGGGACTTGCGGGTGGTTATCGACCCCGACAACATCATCGATGAGCGCGATGAGGGAAATAACCACCACTATCTGGTGGTGACCGGTGTCAGCGAGCATTTTGTCGCCGTCGTACCCTCGTTCGCACCCTCTTTGCTGGCGGTGGTGATCGTCGGCTTCTTCATCGCTTTCTTCATGCGCCGAGAACGCGATTGAATCGGCAATCTCGGTAAATTACTCCCACCACTGTGGTCTGAGACTTGGACTGAGTTAGCATGGGAAGGTCGAAGGTGAGCGGCCACGCTTGATTGAAAGCGAGGGAAGTAGAAGATGAGGGATTGCTTTATTGAGGGTTGGCCCACCGGTGGGTCTTGAAGAGCATGGGAAGACGCCGTGAAGAGAAGGTCGACGAGGAATACCTCGCCCAATTGATGGGTGGCGAAGCGGCCGAGAAAATCCGCGTCAAGATGCCCAATACCAAGGTCAACGAGATGTTTGCCATCGCCGACCAGATCCTCGGCGGGCGCCGCGTCAATGTCGTCTGCGCCGATGGCAAGACTCGAATGGCCCGAATCCCGGGCAAGATGCGCCGTCGACAATACGTTCGTGATGGCGACCTCATCATCGTCTGGCCATGGGATTTCCAAGATGCCAAGGCCGATGTCAAGCATCGCTACAACAAGACTCAGGCACTGTACCTGTCGCGCAAGGGGATTCTACCCGAAATCGTCGATATCTTCGGCATGGGATCCTCGGATGAGAGTAGCGAGGATGACGACCTGTTCGCCAGTCCCGATGACCCCGTAGAGGGCGAAGACCCCGATGGTGAGTCAGCGGACGAAGTGAGCACTTCCCCTGAGGGAGAGGATACCTCGGGTGTAAAAGCCGCCGGCGAAGGTGACAAGAGTGACGATTCGGCCACCGATGACGATGATGACGATGATGACGAGGATGAAGACCTCGCCGGAATGTTCGGTTAGTTCTTTGAAATATCCGCACCCAGGGTAAGGTACATGGCGGCCAAGAAGCAGTCGGTTGACGACCCACCATCGGTCGATGATTCCTCACAAGATTGGGATTCCTTTGTCACCCAACATGGCGATGTCGAGGCTGAAGCCGAGGATATCGATTGGAAGAAAATGGCTCCCGATGAGAAGGCTCTGGCACGGTACCAGCGTAAGCAGGATGAAAGTCTTGAGAAGCACGCCGAGAAATGGTCTTGGATGAAGGATAAGAAGCACAAACAGATGTTCGCTGAAATCGAGGGTAGTCTGCAGGGGGCGATGGGTAAGGGTTCCTTCTATTGGGTCGACCGGCGGGTCTTTGACCAGGTTTTCGACCGGCTCACCCTCTTGTCGATCTTCAAATTGATGAAGAAGGGCATCATCGACACCGTCGAGTGGCCGATAGCCCGAGGCAAGGAGGCGCACGTCTTCCGTGGTGAGGGTGAGGAAGGAGCCATCGCGGTGAAGATTTTTCACACCAGCAATGCGGTTTTCAAGAATCTGGTACAATATATCGAAGGTGACCCGCGATTTTCCGGGCTGAAGCGGCGACATCGTGATCTGGTCACCATCTGGGTGCGCAAGGAGCATCGCAACCTGATTCGCATGCACCGCGAAGGACTGCGGGTTCCCGAGCCGATCGGGGTTCTCAACAATGTCCTGGTGATGGAATACATAGGTGATGCCAAGGGCCCAAGCCCGAAGATACGAGAAATCGAGGTTGAAGAGCCGCAACTGGTCTATGACTATCTGCTGTATTTCCTGGCCGTCTGCTGGCAGAGAGCGCGTTTGGTACACGCAGATTTCTCGCCATACAACATCCTCTGGCACGATTCCAAGCCGCTGGTAATCGATGTCGGTCAGGCTGTAACCACCCAACATCCAAGGTCAAGGGAATTCCTAGTGCGAGATATCGAAAGACTGGTCACCTGGGCGAAAAGCCAAGGTCTTGAGGTCACGACCGCCGACGCCCTGTACGATATCCTCAATACCGACCCGGGTGAATTATGGGCTGAGGAAGAGGAATAATCAGCATCCGTCGGCTTCAAAGGGGGCTCTCGGCTCACCCCGCCCATGCAGGACTTGCACCGCATCCCCCAAGACCGTATCGCGGTGCTCATCGGGGCCGGCGGAGAAACTCGTAAGATGTTGCAGAAAGCGGCCGGTTGTAAGTGGCTGGGGATCGATTCAGAGAGCGGAGTAGTTTCGGTCATCTGGGGCGACCCAGGTAGTTTTGATCCGGTCAAAGCGATGAAACTCCCGCACGTCATCAAGGCCATCGGACGCGGTATGGCGCCGAAAAAAGCCAGCAAACTGCTCGATGATGAGAATTTCTTCACCTTGGTCGACCTCAAGGACTTCGTCAGTAAACGCACCAATCAACAGCGCCGGGTACGAGGTCGGATAATCGGTAGCAAAGGTAAGATTCGTCGCTTGATAGAATCGCATACCGGTTGTGAAGTCACCGTCTACGGCTCGACCGTGGTCATCGTCGGCGACGAGATCGGCCTGCCTCTTGCACAAGATGCGGTCGAGCGTATCGCTGGTGGAAGTGAGCACGGCTCGGTAATCAAGGGATTGGAGCGCGAGCGAAAAAGGGCTAGACTGGCGGGCAAGACCATCGATTACATCCGGGCGAAAGATGATTTCGACGATGATGGCTTTGAAGCCCTTGTTCCCGGTTTCTCCGACCTTTCGCGGCGGCGAAATCGCCGTTTGAAGGCCTCACAGATCGACCCCAAGGATGAGGAAGAAGTGGCACAGGCACTCGAGTTGGGCGAGGATGAATCCGTCGCCTGGGAAGAAGAGTAACCTCCAACCACCCGACTGACTCCGGCCGGCCAACACACAATCAGCCAGCATGCCTGCTATTCCGGGAAGTGCGGTCCGACTCCGGCAAGCAATCACCAGGTCTACAGTACAGCTAGGGCCGCATTATGGCACAGGTTGATGAGGTGGTCCGACCACACGCCGAAAATCACCGTACCGATCGCACAAGCCCAAATCGACAGCCGCAGGAACCAAGCCTTGTTCAGTGGCTTACGGCGATCTTCGCTCGGCACTTCGAAGAACATGATCACCCCGATGCGCAGGTAGTAGAACAGGGAGAGCGCACTGTTGAGGAATACCGCCAATGCCAACCAGAAGGTCCAGTGCATCTGCCCCAGACTCCAACCATCTCCCGCGGCGATGGCCACGAAAGCATCTCCTGCCGACATCTTCACCACCCCGCTGATGAGGAGGAATTTACTCATGAATCCGGCCAGTGGTGGAACCCCGGCCAAGGCGAGCATGAAGATGAACATCGAGACCGCGACTATCGGGTCACGACGGGCTAATCCTGCCAAAGGGGCAGTATCGTTCACCTCGCCCTCGGTCTCAAGCAATGCGAGTACCAGGAAGGCGCCGAGTTTGAACGCGACCAGGACCACCAGATGGAAGATGAGAGCGGTCAGAATCCACTGCCCAGCATCGGTCGGGGCTGAGTTGAGCACATCGTTCTCTCCACCCCAGGCCCAGGCTCCGAGTGCGGCCAGGGCCGCCAACATATAACCGGCGTGAGCGATGCTGGAATAGGCCAGCATGCGCTTCGGATTGGAACTGCTCAATGCCGCCAGATTACCCCAGGTCATCGTCACCACGGCGATGACGCCGAGCCCGAACATCCACACCGCCGAACCGTCCGCAGGAGCTGCCAGCATCACCAATATCCGAATCAGGCCGATGAATCCCATCGCCTTTGAGGCGGTTGCCAGAATTCCCGCAACCGTACTACTGGCTCCCGAATATGCATCGGGAGCGGCGAAATGGAATGGCGCCGCGCTGACCTTGAAGGCGAACCCGACCAAGACAAAACAGAAGGCGATAAGAGGTAAGCCAACCAGAGATTCCATCTCAGACCAGCGCTCGACCAGCCCGATTTGGCCGGTGGCAGAATTCGACAGCAGTTGCAGGTTGCCATTCCACAGGTAGAGCAGGGAGATACCGTACAGTGCAACCGCACTCGAAACCGCGCCGACGATGAAATATTTCACCCCACCTTCGGCACCCTCTGGGGTCTCCTTATGGAACGCTACCAGAACGTAGATGGAAAGACTGGCGATTTCCAGACCGATGAACAGAACGAACAGATCCATCGACATCGTCACTATCGACATCCCGAATGCGGTCATCAACAATAGCAGGTAGAAATCGACTTGACGACGATTATCGATTAATTGCTGAATCTCACTTCCAGCCCGGCGTGCCGGTAGGCGGTCGATGCTGGCGACCGCAGCCAACAATAGAGCCGCGTAGAACATGATTTCGAAAATCCTGCTGAAAGCATCGACGCGCAGAAGAATATTCGCCTCAGCCCCACTTCCCGAGGTCAGTAACCATGTCTTGGCATCGGCTCCTTGGCTGATGAGAGCCTGCCACAATGCCAGTAACAGAGTTGCAATGGCCAGCATTGCCGGCAGTCGAGGGTCGCTGGTAGCGGTGAAGCGGCGACCACCGAACAAGACCGGAAAACGTACCTGAGTGAGAGGGATTCGCCACTTGGCATCACCGAGATTAGGCACGATGAATAGCAATACAAGGCCACTCAGCAGGGTCACTTCAGGCGCCAATGCCAACCAGGTATCGCCACCTTCGCTGAATAATTGCACTCGCGTCACCTCAGCCACCTCAAGCACCCCCGCCGATGACATTCAGCAGAATACCATCGAATAATCCAAACGCATATCCGGTCATCATATCGAAGAATATCCACGGTAAGACGCCGAATAAAACCGTCAGCATGGCGAGCAACATCATTCCCGAAACTTCCCACATCGAGATATCGGGTGCTGGCTTGCCACCCAGACTCTCAGGCATCTCGCCCGCATCACCACCCTCGAAAATCGTCTTCTGCATGCTCCAGATATAGTACGCCGCGGTAACCATCAGGGTGATTCCGGGCAGAATCACCCACCACCCAAAGGCCTTCCAGAAGGCGATGAGAACAGTTATTTCAGCGACGAATCCAGCCAGTAGGGGCAGGCCGAGACTGGCCATCCATCCGAACATCATGAAGGTCGCCAACCATGGACTGTGCTTGGCCATCCCTCGCATCGAGCCGATTTCCAGCGTGTGATAATGGTGCTTGAAGGCACCGGCTACGGCGAATAACAGCGGCGAGATGATGCCGTGGGCGAACATCATGAAGATTGCCCCGGCAAATCCCAGCGGTTCCATGGTCGCAATCCCGAGCAGAATTATTCCCATGTGGCTGACCGATGAAAAAGCGACCAGGCGCTTCAGATTAGTCTGTCCCAGACAGACGAAACTACCGTAGACAAGGCTGACCATGCCGATGGTCAGCAACAACCATTGGTATTCGAGCAAGGCCTCGGGAAACAGGGTCGCACAGACCCTGAACAAGCCATAACCACCCATCTTCAGCATCACCCCGGCCAATAACATCGAGCCGGCGGTCGGCGCCTGCACGTGCGCATCGGGCAACCAGGTGTGGAACGGCACCGCCGGTAATTTAACCAAGAATCCGAGCAAAAAGGTCAGGAATAGCGCCTTCTGCATGTTGATTCCGAGCCAGGCGATGTCGGCATTTGCCGCCGCCTGCGCGCCGATGGCCATCTGAGTCATGTCGAAGGTTCGCCCGGTCAGCACCCCTTGGTCAATCAGGGCCTGTGAGGATGGTTGGAGAAAGTACAGGGTGATTATCCCCAACAACATCACTAGCGAGCCTGAGAAGGTATAGATGAAGAATTTCTGCGCCGCATAGCGACGGTCATCGCCTCCCCACTTGAGGATGAGGAAGAACATCGGCACCAAGGTCAACTCCCAGAAGACGTAGAACATGAAGAAATCGAGGGCGACGAATACTCCGATTAACGCCCCACCCATCATCAGAATCAGCGGGTGATGGTACCAACCCATCTTCTCCTCCCAGGTGGTGATCATGACGATGGGAATCAGAACCGTGGTCAGCCATACCATCGAGAACGAAAGGCCATCCAATCCGACGTGCCAAGAAACCCCGATGCTCTGCATCCACGCGTATTCAAATTCCAATTCGTAGCGGTTGTACTGGCTCAAATCCCAGTTTATGGATTCGAGCCAGCCGAATAATAATCCGCTGCTGATACCCAGCATCATCAACCCGAAAGCCAGTGAAATCAACTTTATCGGCTGACCGATTCTCTCCTTCAGGCGATACGGCTGCATGCTGGCGAAAGCCATCAGGACCGAGCCGGCGATAATTGGGAAAGCGACCAGCGGCAGGGTGACCCAATCGATTTGACCGGCACTGTTCTCTACCGCGAAACTGGGGAATACATACATCAGGACCGCCGAGATTGCCAACAGTCCGGCGATCAGGGCGAATTCTCGGTCGCGCATCGTCATCTTGGCATTGGTAATCACTCAAGCCACCCCCCATATCAACACGAAAATCGCCAAGGTCCCCAGCGCGACCATCATGATGTAATCACGCCCTGAGCCGGTGGTCAGTCTGCGGATCACCGAACTGCCTTCCTGGCTACCGTACTCAAGTCCCTTGATTGCCCCGTCGATGACGTGTTGGTCGAACCAGGCGCAGGCATTGGCGAACGGCACGACTATCTTCAACATCGCCGCATCATACCATGCATCGAAATACAGACGTTGGTGCAGACTATCCGCCAAGCCGGATTCAGCCCAAGTGCTATTGTCGAAGTGATTCTTTCGCCTGACCCGAGATGATAGAGATACCAGCCATGCCAGCCATGGCTTGGCCTTCTCACCTTTTGCCAAGCGACCACCATACAGTGCCATCGCGATGGCTGGGCCGACGATGGTCGAGATGACAATAGTCAACATTGTGACTAGATATATCAGTGCCCCATTCTCTTCACCGCTGGGTAGGAACGCGTGCTTCAACTCCACACCAATCCCACTCAAAACGTTGGTGAAATGCATCTCGGCATGACCGTCGGCGACCCAGTGGACGAATTCAAAGCCGGCGAAGACGACACCACCCAGCGTCATCACCGTCAAGGTGACCAGTGGAATCGGGATGAATGGAGTCTGTTCTACAACCCCGTTGGCGACCGGGGTCTTGGGTTTACCAGCGAAGGTCATGAGCCACATTCGACTCATGTAGAAACCGGTCATTCCCGCGGTTATCAGCACCAGCAAAGCCGGAACCAGCATCCACGCTCCGCCGGGGGTGAGACTTGCCTGCCACGCCGCTCCGACAATCCCTTCCTTCGACCAGAAACCACCGATCAGCGGGATGCCGATAATCGAGGCTGAACCGACCGCCATCGCGGTCGCGGTGATCGGCATCTTTGAGGCCAGACCACCCATATTCGACATATCCTGAGCATCGAAGTGGTCGTGGTCTTCATGACCACCATGAGCCGCATGGTCAACACCAGCGGCGGCACCACCAGCGTCCCGCTCTGCGGATTCGCTGGAACCGTGATGAGAGACTTCATGGTGGGCATGATGCATCTCGTGAATTACCGAACCGCTAGCCATGAACAGCATCCCCTTGGCCATGGCGTGATTGAAGAGATGGAACATCGAGGCGCCGAAGGCGAGCAGGGCAATCTCCTCATGCCCGGTATTGGCAAACCATAACGCCGCCCCCAAGCCGGTGAAGATGTAAGCCAATTGACTCATGGTCGAATATGCCAGGACCTTTTTGATATCCCTCTGCACGAAGGCTATCAGCGCCGCCATGAAGGCGGTGATGCCACCTATCCAGGCGATGAGAATGGCCAAATCGGTGAACTCACCCTCCATCGCCGGCGAGGCAAAGAAGGGAAACATTCTGGCGACCAGATACAACCCGGCATTGACCATCGTGGCGGCGTGAATCAATGCCGATACCGGAGTAGGTCCTTCCATCGCGTCGGGTAACCATACGTGAAGAGGGAACTGCGCCGACTTGCCGACCGCTCCGACAAACATCATGAACAGGGCGATTTTCAGGGTTCCAGCATCGACCGCGGCGATATTATCCTCAGCCCAAACCACCGAGAAGTCGAGACTTCCGAACAGATTCCATAATATCAACAGCCCGATCAGCAGGAAGACATCACCGACCCGGGTGGTCAGGAAGGCCTTCTTGGCCGCATAGGCGGCACTCGGGCGCTCGTAGTAGAAGCCGATCAACAGGTAGGAGCACAATCCCATGATCTCCCAGAAGATGAATAACCACAGGAAGTTATCAGCCAGCACCATCCCGAGCATTCCGGCGCAGAAGAGCAGGAACTCGGCGTAGAAGCGGTGGTTGCGGTCGAGGTTGACCGGGTCGGTATTCATGTAGCCGAGACTGAAGATGGCAATCAGGAAGCATAGGAAACTGGCGACGAAGAGAAGCATTACCGAGACGTGGTCGAGATACATACCAAAGCCGATGGTATAACTCACCAAATTGCCGTTCTCGACCATATGGAAGGATAACCAATCTCCTATTTGGCCGACCGACTCATTTCCGGTGACCTGTCCGATATAGCCGACTATCAACCAGATGGAAAGGCCGAGACAGGTACCGATGACCACGGTGGCGATGATACCACCTTCCTTCCACTTCCCCCGCCATAAGTCCGTTCCTTTGAACACATTGCCCAGGAATAGAATAATCGGGAATGCCACTATCGGCAATACCGGTATCCACAGCGCGTAATCCATTGCCCCCGACATCATACCACCTCAGTGTTTGAGCAACTCCATCTCATCGAGACTGATAGTCTCCTTATGCCCATAAAATGAAAGGAATATTGCCAAACCGATAGCGACTTCCGCCGCCGCAATTGCAATCGCAAACACGGTGTATACCCATCCGGTGACATCACCGTGCTGCGCCGCGGCGGCGACGAAGTTCAAGTTGACGGCATTGAGGATTATCTCAATGCACATCAGGACAATGATGGCATTCTTGCGCGTAATCGCACCCCACAATCCAATCGTGAACAGACAGATTCCTAGCACCACCGCCCACATCGGGTCAATCATTCCTCTTCACCCCCAAGCTCGAACAGCAGATTTTCCAATCGCTCATCGCGCGCCAGATAGGCCGCACCGACCATCGCCAGCGCCAGCAGAGCCCCGAGGATCACCAGAGCGAAGGCCCAATCGATGAGCAGGCTGGAAGCCAAGTCTTGGGTGGTAGGTGAACCCGCGGCCGCACTTTCCCACATCAGGTCAGAGGTGATGGTGGTAATGAGTACCAGTGCCAGGCCGAGAAGTCCCACCCGGGTGATTATACTGAGTATTTTCATTCAAAATCCTCCTCAAGAATTTGTCGGCGGGTCAGCATTATCGCAAATAATACGACCAGCATCACACTGGCCAGATATACCAGAATCTGAATCGTGGCGATGAACTCGGCTTCAAGTAACAGGAAGATTCCGGCTACCGCCATGAAGGCGAATATCAACGACATCATCGAGTGGGCAACCCTTTGCGCATACACGGTTCCCAGCGCACCGAGAATCGCCATCGCCGCGAAGACGAAAAATACGGCTTGCTCTGCTACAGTAGCCGGCTCCATTTATCTCAAGCCTCCGCTTTGGCTTTATCTTTGGCCACCTTTTTCGCCCGCTTGTCGCGCTCTTTGGTTGCACGCTTGGCGAGTTCTGCATCGACCACTTCTTGGTGTTCACCAATCAATACCCGGGTGCGAGCGGCGTCGAACCACAATTCCTGACGGGTGAATCCGGACATGCCATCGTATTCATTGGTCATGAAGAAGGAGGTGAAGTGGCACGCTTCCATGCACAGTCCGCAGAACATGCAACGGCCGATATCTATTCTGCCAGATATTATCTGGTCATCGGCTTTGAGTAATTCACTACGCTCGACAACATCCTCATCGCCGGTATCATTCCAGCGTACGATGGCGGTATCACCACTTAGGTCGATCACCTCGCCGAAACGGAATTCATCGACCGGGGAATCGTGAGAGGTGACTGGGTTGCGAGTCTCTTGGAACTCCTTTACTCCCGCTACCTCGACCGCGGCCCAGCCGCCGACCTCGAGGTCACTGCCATAGCCGGCATGCTCACCATCTGCGCCATCGAGGATGTCGACTCGCAACTCGGTCGACATGTGAAGGCAGTCATTGGGACAGATTTTCACGCACAATCTGCACGCGGTACAGGTCTCCCAGATGACGCCGATTCGGCCGTTGTATTGGCCCGGGACGAATAACCACGGCTCAAGGTCCTCAAGGCGCTCATAAGGATACATCAAGGTCACCGGCTTCCACAGATTCGGAAAGAGATTGGAACCCTCACGGTCAGCTGCGTATTCGTGCGCGGTGACATCGTTCATCACATTGCCAGAAGCACGGGCTTTGGAGTGTTCATCAAGCATCTCCTCTTTCTTATTGTGATAACCCCAACCGAGAATCGGTCGACCAAAGGTTCGCAGTGCGGTCACCAAAGTCATCCAAAACGGCTTGATGAACAGATTCCGAAAATTTGGTTGCGCGCGCGGATGTGTTGCCATTGTTTCACCTCATTCCTGTTTTTCCTACTCTTCGCCCACTATGACCTGACCCGGCGACGTGGGTTCCCGCCGGCTCGACGGTATGCACGTGATAAGGGCGAGAAGGTGGGTCTTTGTCCTCATCGATACTGTAGACAACGAAAATCGCCATCGAGATGGCGAATACCACCAGTGGCACCATCCAGAAGAATCCACTGCCACCATCCCAGGCCGAGCCAGAGCCCAGTCCAGCCGGGTCATAGAACCATAGTCTGAGGGCAACGGTAATCGCCAATTGAACCACTGAAAGCGGGAGCAGGTAACGCCAGCCGAATTCAAGAATCTGGTCGGTGCGAACCCGGGGTAGGCTGGCCCGTGCCCAGACGAAAATCAGGAAGATGAAGAGTGACTTGAGTATCGTCCAAACCACTCCCGGAATGAGGTCATTCCAAACCACTCCGACAACCCCCAGGTTACCCATCAGGCCGGCGAATGGAGCGCTCCAGCCACCTAGGAAGAACACCGTGCATAGGATGCAGGCAGCCCATACCCGCATGTATTCAGCGGCGAATAGTAGACCCCAGCGCATCCCGCCGTATTCGGTCCACCAGCCCTCGACAAGTTCGGCTTCGGCCTCGGGCATATCGAATGGGATGCGCTCGACTTCGGCTATCATGGTAATGATGAACAGACCGAAGCCCAATGGCATCAGGAAGAAGTTCCAGGCACCGGCAGAATGCTGGAAATTCACGATATCTATGAAATTGAACGAACCGGACAGAACACAGACACCGAGGACGGTGATCAACAACGGAATCTCATAGGCAGTCAACTGTGCCGCCGAGCGGATTCCACCGATCAGGGTGTACTTGTTATTAGACGACCATCCGGCGAAGAAGACTCCGAGTGGAGCGATGCCGAATATCGCCAGTGCGAAGAGAACGGAAAGTTCTGGATTGATAGCATAAATCCCAGATGAGAACGGCATGAAGCCGATTATCAGGACGGTTGAAGATATTATCAGGAAGGGTGAGATCTCGTAGATCAATCGGTCGGCCTTGGTCGGCGGCATATGTTCCTTGGTCAGGAATTTCGCCCCGTCAGCGATGGTCTGGACGAATCCGGGCAAAGCCCACCACGCGCCGTGCCAAGAGCGATTATTGACCCGCGCCACCGAGGGGTGTTCACTGGCATTGCCCATCACCTTGTTGAGCCATTTGTTGAGAGCGCCAATCGGGCGGCCGAGCCCATAGGGGACTTTATTCCACCATTCTCCAGCAGTTACCCCCTGTTCACCGACCCAGAGACTACGCCAATCGGTGGTTCGCCCGCGCCGGTCCATCATCCGCGCCCAGAGTTTCGGCTCTATCCACAGTATCACGCCAAGACCTGACATGAACACCACCAATACCGATACACAAGCCAGTGTCGCGGCCAGAACCATGGCCATAGGTCCTGCCAAGTCCGCCAGCGGAGTACCGTGAAGAGCCGTAACGAGAAGGGAGTCCAGCCCATCGTAAAGCCAATCATTCAATTGCAACCAGTCCGCCATCTCCACCACCTCACCTGTCGGTCTCCCCGATACACGGATCGAAACTTCCCATGATGGCAGGGATGTCGGCAATCTTGTAGCCAATCATGGTCTTGGCAACGAATGGGATGGTGATGAACATCGGCGAGCGAATCGAAACCCGATACGGGTGCTTGCCACGCCCCTCGCCACCACCTTGGAGGTAGAACATCGACTCGCCACGACAATCCTCGTAGTGGTGGAAACCGCTGCTACCGGCCGGCGCTCGGAGCGGCGCCTTTGACTGAATCATCGCATCACCGGGCGAGTAGTGTGAATCGGCGCCGCCGGGAATCTTCTCAAGGGCTTCCAACACCATCTCGCACGCGACTACCATCTCCTCCATGCGCACCCGGTAGCGGTCGTAGCAGTCGGCGCCCTTGACCGAAGAAGGTTTCTCCACCGAAGGCATCCAATCCAATTCGTCGTATACCGAGTATGGATGCGCCCAGCGTACGTCGTAATTGACTCCGGCAGCCCGCAGGTTTGGCCCAGTTACACCAGCATTCACCATCGCCTCGGCTGAAGCCAGACCAACACCCTGGGTTCGCACCAAGAATACCGTCGACTCGTCGAGTAACATCTCGTATTCTTTCAGCCGGCCGAGGAAAAGTGCTATCTTGGCACGGCATCGCTGGGCAAATCCGACCGGCAGGTCGCGCTTGACGCCTCCGACGCGAGGGAAATTGTAGTGCAGTCTGGAACCGCCCAATTCCTGCATCAGGTCGATGAACATCTCGCGGTCGCGCAGACACCAGGTGAATATCGTCAGATTGCCGATGTCAGGAGAATATGCGCCCAGCCACATCAGGTGGCTGGTCACCCTTTGAATCTCAGTTGCGATAAGGCGGATATATTCAGCCCGCTCGGGGACTTCGACCTCGAGCAGGTTCTCGGCCGAATAGATGTAGGAATGCGCCCAGGTCATCGCGCTGACATAACATAGCCGGTCACAATAAGGGGTGATTTGGGTGAAATCACGCGCCTCACAAATCTTCTCGACGCCGCGATGGATATAGCCCAGTTCAGGCTCGGTATCAACCACGGTCTCACCATCGACCTTCACCCGCAAGGTCCACAAGCCATGCGTCATCGGGTGTTGGGGACCCATGGTGATCCACATCTGTGCCATTTTTTCACCTCACTTTACCTTGTCCACATCGACTGGCAGACGCATGAATCCCTGGGCATCGTCGTACATCTCATTATGACCGTGATAGCGCAGATGATGTTGTTTCTGCAACGGGTGGAATCCCTGCGGGCTGTCGTGCGGGTTGAGCACCCGCATCATGTATTCATGACCCTCGAAATTGATTCCCACCAGGTCCCAGGTCTCCTTCTCATTCCAATCTGCACCGACCCAAATCGACTGTACGCTGGGCACGACCGGGTCATCGGTCTGGGGGAGGGTGAGCATGACCTCATATTCCATCGGTACATCCTTGCCGGATAATTTGGCCGCATCATGCACCAATGCCTTACCGGGCTTCTGATCGACCACCGGCATTCGCATCAGGTGGGCAATCACCTCCCAGCCCTTGTCGGGCCCACCATCTGGATGGTGCACGCCGGTAATCATCGAACAGTGGTTCACCCCACCGTCGAAGCGCATCCACTTGGCCAGCGCCAACCAGTGCGCTGGCGGGCAGGTTATCGAGACGTAGGTTCGCTTATGCCCGGAGGCGTGCTGAACCGATGTGGCTTCGACTCCGGCCGAGCTGAAGCGGGCGTTGATGGCCTCGACCGCGACTTCGGCGGCGGCGACATTGACCTGTGAACTGATTTTCATTCCCATCTCAATCATCTCCTATGATAATCGGTGCATCACTGGATCGCTCTGAACTCGGTTCAGCACCGATGCGGATGATCTTCTCGCGTAACTTGCCGAAGCCGTCGATCAAGGCTTCGGGTCGAGGTGGACATCCCGGGATATAGACGTCGACCGGCACCAAGGTATCGACTCCTTCGAGGATATTGTAGGATTGGAAATATGGGCCACCCGAAATAGAACACTCGCCCATGGCGATACACCACTTGGGCTCCGGCATCTGTTCCCACAAGCGCACCAATGGGTCGGCGAATTTCTTCGATATCGGCCCATTGACCAACAGAACATCACATTGGCGCGGGCTACTGCGAAATACCCCATTGCCAAAGCGCTCGGTATCGTAGCGTGGTCCACCGGTCTGCCCCATCTCGATGGCACAGCATTTGATTCCAAGATGAAGAGGGAATAGTGACTTGCGTTGTGCCCAGTTGAAGAAACGACCGCCTAGAACACCAATAAAATCCTTTATTTTTGTCGCCTTCAGCGCCTCATCGGTCACATCACCAATCACTTCGACCAATGAACGGGAATTGAAAACCGTGTAATTCTGCCCTGATTCGCCCATTTCACCACCTCAAATGTAAATTATACCCCGCTTGCGGAATACGTGCCAAACGCCCAGGACCATCAAGGCGAAGAATGCTGACAACGCCAAAAGGGCACGCTCGGCATCGTGAATCGGGTGACCATCGGCGCCGACATCTGATGTCACCACACCACCGAGCGCCATGAACATGAACGCGACATCGAATACCAGGAATATGATCGCATACCAATAATACTGGAAGTGGAATTGGATCATCGCATCGCCGATCGGCTCGCTACCACACTCAAAGGTGGTCAATCGGCGCTGGTAGAGGCTGTGGTCAACCTCGTAACCGGGGAATAGATACGAGCGGGTGACATTGGGATTCGAGGCATCTGGTATCGGCCTGACGAAGTATGACGTCACGAACGCGCCGAGCGGAAACATGATGCCGATTATCGCCATCAAGCCGACCGCAAGATAGGCTTCAGGGACACTCATCTTCTCACCTAAGGAACGCGCGGACGCTCTCTTGGGCCGTTCCAAATGATTAACAGCCATAAGCATATCGTCACCACCTACGGTGGTGGAATACTCCTCGCCGCTGTCGGATGAATAAGCTATCCACGAACACCGACATTTCCAAAAAAACCCGAATTATTGCGACCTGATAATAAGCCGATGGATTCAAGAACAGCGGACCCTGCGAGTTTTCTGTTTCGCCCTCGTGCTGGGTGAATCGGCGGCTCGCGAGACTGCCCTTTCACCCAGAGACGGGGTTTGCGGGACAGCACCCCTCAGGGGGGTTCCAAACTGGCACAAGAAGAAGAGCAAAAGCAAGCAACTGAGATAGTAATCGACGGGCCGAACATCGCCATGTCCCATTCGGTGAACAAGTGGCCTGGGTCGGCACGTGGCATCGAATTCGCCATTCGCCACTACCAAGAATTAGGTTGGAAGGTTCGAGCCATAGTGCCTCGCCACTTCCTCGGCAAGAAAAGCCGGCGCGGGGTCGATGACCCCGGACTGATGGAGAAACTACAGGACGAGGGTGTGGTGTTCACCGTCCCAAGTCAAGACCACGACGATAACTACTGGATTGCCTACGCTTTCCAGAGTGGCGCCTATGTGGTGACGAATGACCGCATGAAGGACCATGCTGAGAAGCATGCAGAGGGTGAAGATGTGTTCTTTCAATGGCGCCAACAGAGAGTAATCTCCTATGCATTCATCGATGATACATTCCTCCCCAATCCGGATTTCATACTGCCAAAGGCACCCGAAATGCTGGCCAAGGTGACGAAAGTAAAGCCTGAGCAAAAACAAACTGAGGCAAAACAGAAAGTTGCGCGTCATGAGCAGAAATCACCGGCCAAGAAACCTCAGGCCAAGAAATCACCTAGCAAGAAAACGCCGCAACAGCAATCTCAGGATAAGACCACACCGGCAAGGACCCCACAGCAAAGGAAATCACGAGCGGGAGGGGCCGGGAGTAGAGGTGAACGGGGTGGAAGTGCACCAGGTGGAAGTGCACCGGGTGGAAAGCCGGCACAGGGAGATTTAGAGCAACGGGTGAAATCAGCTATCAGGTCACGTCTTTCCCCGGGACCACTACACCTGCAGACCCTTTCCCAACACCTGTTGAAGGTCATCAAGAAAAAAGGCGGCCAGAACTACACCAGCATCAAAGCGATGATGGGAGATCTGAAAATGTCGAGGTCGCGTCCGTTCTACTACCAATTAGAGAAATTGATGGGTGATGAAGTAGAGATCATTCTCAAATCAACCCTACCCCATTCTGCCAAGTTGAAGAGCGGAGTGAGGCCGGAGCAGCAGCGTCATACTGTAGGTGAGCACAGGAGTTCCGCTGGTAAATCCCCGAAGAGGATGACTATTCCCTTCTTCAAGCAGGCACTCGGAGAGAGGAATTCCGCCGCGTTGAGTGGGAGTATCGAGGGCTTTCCGGTGCCTATTGAGAAGGCTTTTACGATGCTGTGTGACCTCGCTTTTCCCATCAATGTGGCCGCGGTCGGCAACCGCTTCAAAAGCAAGACTGGATTTCGCTTATCGAAACTTTTCAACAAGATGGACAAGTTGGCCTTCTTCCTGACCATACGCCCGGAATGTGGTTGCGGCGAAGTCTATGCTGAAGATATGTACTTCCACTGTCGCGCTGCAGCAGAATCACCGAACTACGTAGATGAAGATGATGGGCAGAAATCTACAACCGGGCCGCTGGCAAATTTTTGGACGGCCGTGAAGGGATTCTTTACTCGCTGACCTATATCAAAGGCCAAAGTTTCCCCATCGCGAACCAGCCGGTCACCATTGGGGATTTAAGCAGGTTCTTGCGCTTTCTCATCCCATCAGGATAGCCAGGGAAACCAACCACATCGCCCTGGCATCGAGATCGGAGGTGAATCTCTCGGCCGACAATTCTGTCATCCCAGACTCCTCCTTACTGATGCTTATCACGCCGTAGACATCATCACCATCAATAGAAGTGAATGACCAGATCTTGGAACCACCCCGACCCGAGCGTTGAACATCGAGCCAAGGGCTACCGTCAACCCGGAGAATACTCCACTTCTTCTTGCCGAAGTTCTTGACCACGCAGAACGGTGTATTGCTATTTGAGTCCATGACATCGAAAATACGCTTCTTTTTACTTCGATGGATGCAGTGAAGTTGCGGCTTGGTACGGGTATCGTCGGCAAATACCCACATGTCTCTCTTGCCCTTGCCCTTGGTCGAGCGAATTGCAAAACCGATTACCGAGTCCGAGGTAGATGAGGTGATGGTGACCACAGACTCGGTGCCGACCTCTTTGGCAACCATTTCTATCTTGTTGGTCTTGAAGCGCTTTGCTCCTGATTGATTCACCGGTAGCGGCTCCAATTCAGCCACGTACTTCGGCCGCGCCGCCTTGGCCGCAACTCTCGCCCGCCTCTTGGGCTCGATGAAAATATAGGAAATCAAAAGGAGCAGGCCTATGCTGATGCCGGTCAAGCCCTCGGTCGTGCCAAGGAATGAGAGCCCCCCTTGCTGAGGCATGCCGTGAACTTCCAACTCTTGGTTTACCCGACCGACGATTGCCAAGTCGACCGGTTCAGCGGAAAATGTGAAGGTGAAATCATCGGCGACCGCGGTGCCGTATGGAGATTTGACAATCGCCCGAACAGTGATATTGGTACCTGGTTGGATGATGCAGGTCAACTCGTTCCCTTCGTCGACTGAACAGGTGTTCGCAGGCACGGTAATCCCGTCTACGACATTACTTTCACCGCTCAAATCAGCCTCAAGACTGACCACCCAACCGCGTAGCCCTTCACTGGTGAAAACTCTGATTTCGGTCGGGGTATTTCCCTCATTGGTGATAGTGGGCGAGAATGTCGCCGATTCAGGATAGTTGACAGTCAATTCCTCAACCCCATTATTATCGATGCTGATCTTCTTGATGCTCTGCACCAGAATGGGAATATTCACCGTCGATTTCTGCACCGTATTCTTAGTACTGCTGACCGAAATCGTCGCCGAGCCACCGGCACCGTTCTCGGCGCCATCCGAGACCGTGATAATCAGGGTGGCCCTCACTTTGTAGACTCGGGTTTCGTGCGAGTTATTATCCGAGTTCAGCGAAATCCATTGTTCAACGCCGTTCTCGGCACAGGTCACATCGCAACGCCGACTCTTGACCTCGTGGAAAGCCAGAGAATCTTCTGAGTCTGCTTGATAATCATTCAAGGAGTGATTCCACGCCGCATAGGCCTTGGCAACTTCGACCTGATATCCGCTCAGGGCGAGGTCGACCCCTTCGTACTGCAGTGAGCGGGTGCCGATTCCCTCGAGGCCGCTGAGTAAGAAATATGCGTCATCGGTGTAATCACCGGTATTCTCGATCCAGACCGGTACTGACACCGAACCGCCGGGAGCGAGGATTACCTGTACCGATCCGGGCTCACCATAACCGTATGACCACGCCTCATCGATGGTGATAGCCATGCTGTGGTTACGGTTTGATAGAGTCGCCTTGAAGATTAATTCGCGTTGATTATCTGGAATGCTATCGCCATCTTCATCGGGGCAATCTTGAGGGTGGGGTGGGCAAGGAATAGCAGAATTGATGATTCTAATCGTCACGAACACCGAGTCACGCTCTTCACCACTACCATCTGCGTCGATACTGACCGCCAGATTAACGGTTTTTACACTGAATGCAGGGACTACCACACTGGTGACCGGGGTTTGGCCATCCATGAAATGAGTGGCCCAGTCCTGGCGGGTGGTGAAGTACACAACGAACATGAAATCATCACCGAGATTGCCATCATTGATGATGGTTATCGGGAAATTCACCATCGTCCCACTGCGCCCGGTCTGATTCTTGATGGTGGTCTCCTGCACATCCCAAGCATGAATCGGCATTACCGTAATCGTCAACTCGTCGCTGGCATATTCTTCACCGCCTTGATTAGGATAGACAGAAATCTCGATGGTGATTGCAGCATCGGCCAAGGCATTGAATGGCGCATTGACAATGACCTCGACGGTAGCTTGACTGGAGGTGCCGTGCCTACTGCCGACGTTGACCGTGCTTGACGACAGGCTGATGCCCCAGCCGACCGGCGGAGCGCTGGTCGACAACTTCAGCGTATCTGGACCATTGCCGAGGTTCATCACCGTGACGCTGATGGTACCGTTTCCTCCCGGCTCGATCTGGTCGATGGTCGTTGATGATAGGCTGATTGCCGCACCATGGCTCTGACCGACGATGACCCGTAGGTCAACATCGCATAATTTCGGCCCGCTGGATCCATCATTTCCCTCGATGGTGAAGACGTGTTCCGAGCCGGCCTCGGCCGAATCATCTGGACTGATCTGAATGGTGAATTCTTTCTCACCTTGACCATCATCATATGGTAATAGGCCGGATGATGCTCCGGAAAACGAGGCCCACTCGCTCTTCGCTCCTGAGATTGTTGTGGCGATGGTAAACTGCGAGTTTCCGGTATTGGCGAACGTGACCACCGCTGAGCCGGTTGAATCGGGGTCGATGCTGATTATTGTGGGGGACATCTGCGCGGTGCATTCGTGAATTTCTGGTACCGTCAAATCGAGGTCGAGGTCGTCGGAGGCATTTTGCGTCGGATCGTTCTGTACCTGACCATGCAGGGTCCAGCAGTACTTTGCGGCTGAGGAACCAGCGGGAACCGTCGCTTTGACTTCAACCCACTCGGATGAATTGTTATCGATGTTGACGGTGGATGGATCTACCTCGATGTCCAAATCGCTCGGGTCACAACCGGGATTATCATTTTCATCGATGGTCAATATCACGGTTTCATTGACACGCCCGGTATTCTCGACCTCGACATCCCATACCATCGTCTCACTACCATCCCATTCCAAATCCGCATCGTCGGTCTTCAAATCGACACCGTAGAGCGGCCCGGATTCTCCTTCTCCGGATTTAGTGGTCACCGTCGTCTCTTGCTGGTCTGGCTGACCGGGGGGTGTACCGCCATCCTGAGCGGTAGCCCGAACCGTGGTATCACATTCGTCGGTTGCGCCTTGAGCCAAGTTGACATCCATAGTCGCCTCGCCGACCTCACCACCCTCGATTTGCCCGGTGATCTGGGTTATCGTAGAAGTATAGGCATTGCATTCCTGAGTCGTGTCTTCATTGCTCTGTAGATTGATGGTGACCGGTTCGGTTCCGAGATTGCGCACCGTAACCGTGTATTCCGCCGATTCGCCCGGATTGACAGTTTGCATCGTCGGGCTGACCGAGAGCATTATCGAAGCATCTCGGGCGCCATCGGCCAATACCACAGGGGCGCTGAAGACTGAAAAGGAGGCGGCGACAAGAAGCGCCATCAACAATAACGAACGCCGCGATTGGGCGGTGCGAGTTTGGGCTCCGCTACGGGGTTCCATAGAACCCCGACAGACTAGACCATCAAAAGGGATACGTCTGCTCGGGCTGCGATGATTCGTTGGCAACTGTGCCTCAAAACCGGTGACTGCGACCATAAAAAGTGATTTTATTGAGGTTTTTTCCTCTGCCGGCCCCCCAGTTGCATCGCGCACCGAAACCCCTACCACCACATTTACTATTTATCACGCCCACGGGTCATCAGAATCCCCAGGGTCGGGCCACTCCAATTGGGTTCCCTCAGCCTTCTCCTCCTCTGCTGGTTCCTCACCAATTGATTCCACATCTACGGGTTCTTCCTCATGGTACCCAGGGGCTTCCGTAGAAGATCGCACCACCTCGTCTGGCTCAGAGGTCGCCACAGCATCATCGCCATCGCTCGGATCGCCACCGGGGGAGGTGCTAGGGGAGGTGCCGCTGGAGGTGGTGGTGGTTGAGGTATCGGCACCGGGGGAGGTGCCGCTGGAGAGCTCTACGCTGGTAGAGATGGAACGGGTTGGGTTGGTGCTGGCGGTATCGACCTGCGGCGCGGTTTGGCTGGGGTGTTGTCCGGACTCTGGCGCGGGGGTGAATGATTCGGTCGATGGTGCGACTTGCGGCACCGTGGTCGAGGCTGACAAGGCAGGCGAAACCACCTGAAAGAGAGATTGCTGTGGCTGCGCCGGCCAGTATGACCCACCCTGTGCCGGCTGGTGTACCGAGGTACCATATCCCCGGGTGGAATTTACTCGACCGTCCGGATGGGATTTCTTCCCACCCTTCTCTTTTCTCATCAACAGCACGATGGCCAAGGAACCACCGATGATGATGATTATCAAACTCGACCACATTATCACCGAACCCATACCGCTGCCGACCACATTCTGCACCTCGCCGGTAGCGGTCAGATTGAATGTATAATCTGAGTCGGCAACCCCTTCGGCATTGGTCAGGCGCACCGTACACTGTTCACTACCAGGGGTTGAAGCGGTGACGAATAAACGTACTGAAGCACTTTGTCCGGCTTGCAGGGAAATCGTCGAGCCACTATCGATTATGACTTCCCAACCATCTGGTGCATCGACCACAATGACGTGCGAGAGCATCGAGTTACCGGTATTCTCAATTCGTAATTTCACCAGATGTTGGATTCCGGTCTCGAGTTCGGGCAGTAGCTCATCAGACCAGGTCACGGCCGCCACCTCAGCGATGAGCAAGGACACAGTATCACTGATTTCCAATCCACCACCATGCATCGTCAAGACGATTTGTGGCTGTAGGTCAGGCATCTCATCAGCCGGTATCGCAACGCTGCAGGTTATCGTTTCAGTATCGCCTGAGTCGATTTTTGGGGCTGCTTCACAGCTGCCATTATATCCGATAGGCAGGGCCAAAGAGGCATAAGGTGACCAAGCTCCATCACCTTGGTTCTCTATCGCCCAGGTGAGGTTGTACAGACTCCCTGGAACATGAGCACCTCCTCCGGTGATTTGACTAAAGGTTGAAGAATCAGGATAGGTGATTGAAGAAAAGGTGATTTGCGGGTCAGCAATCGAAAATACGCTCAGGTTGATGGTCCAGGAGATTTCCCCGGAAGGGGAGCTCAGAACCAAAGTCATCGGCCCGCCGACCGCCTGCCCATTACCGGCTATTCCCACCAACCAGTTATGGCCATCACCATAGTCGACCGAGAAGGTATTCATTCCTGAGGTTACCGACCATCCACCCGGCAATTGTATCGAGGGCGTCAGGGTGAGGTCGGAGTTGCCCTCATTGAATACGGAAAACTGTAGATTGACACTTGAGTCAGGGCGTAGCATCCCGATGGTTGATTCGAGGCTTATCTCCAAATCCTCATAGACACCTACCCTGAGGTTGACCACCTCAGTCCAGGTCTCGGCGTTTTCGGTCTGGCTGACAATGTGCAGATCGAGGGAGAGATTACTCCCGGCGCGCACCATCGAGACCGGAGGCGATACCGATATTCCCACCTGAATCGAACCGTCGCGGGTGATTGCTCCCGAAGATGCCGATGGGGCGCCGGGTTGGGCACCCAGATCGGTGAAGCCGGCTTGCCAGCCGGTCGGTGAGTCGAGGAATAGATTATAGCCGATATCGGCGTTGCCATCATTGAATAGTTCGAGCGAGAAATTGGTTTGTAGCACCGGTGAGACGACGACGACAGTTGGAAATGAAACCCGGGCTTTGGCAAGGTTGGGAACCTCGAGGAATATTTCATAGGGGAAGGAGATGGAATTGTCGTTATCAATTCCAGTCAATGAGATTGCATAGACCCCTGGGTCTGGAGGTGAGGGATGAATCACAGTCACATTGGTCGAAGCCGTTTGACCACCGTTCAAGATGAAACCGGTTTCGCTCAATCCGACATACCAACTGTATGAGGACCCATCAAATTGTCTCATCACCCCATTTACGCTGATGCTGGCATTGGTTTGAATCAATGCCGTGTTGGTGATGTTCACCTGCCATGAAGTTACGGTCTGTTCCGAGTCCAGCAAAGTGATGGTCGGTGATGAGCAACTCAGCCGCACCCCCGGGGTGGTAACCCCGACAATCTTGGTTGCGATGTTGTTATTCTCGCGAATCTCATCAATATCGCCGAGCGGATCAACTTCGATGGCGACCGTCACATTTCCGGCATCGGCCGGAGTCCAATACCAGAAAACCGTGCTGATCTCGGCCGGGTTGAGGTTAATCGTCGACGAATCGACCAGATTGTCATCAACTTTGAAATGCACTAAAACATCCTCGACCGCGACGTTGCCGAGATTTTCTATCTGCACCGACAACAATACGCTCTCACCCACCTGTGGGATTGGGGTTGCTGTGGTGATCGATGCGGCGACCGGGGTCGGGTCAGGGCGCAGGTCGTTGACGCCGTTGCCGGAGATGGCTATAGCGAAAGGTTGCGAGCGCCAGCCGCCATGACTGGCATCCTTTACCCGTACGGTCCAGGTCCCGACGGGGGCGACATCGATTAGCACCACCTCAAGATTGTTGACGGTATCCCTGGTGCCACCGACCTGACTGCGCCCGGAAGCGAATACATTTCCCAGATATACGGTACCATCCGGATCCTCGACCTCCAAGTCGAGATCGTTTACCAGTTGACTACTGCTGAGTCTCGAGCCGCGTTCATCCGACCAGGTCAATACCGCTTTGAAGGAAAAACTGCCTTGCTCGACCTCAAAAGTATAGGTTTTCACCGAACCCGAGTTAGACATCACCGAACGGTCGTCGACCCAGATGCCCCTATCTCCAGAGGGGGCGAGAGAATTTTTCAGGTTGATTCGCCCCCAGCCTTCGTTATTATTGGGAATATTCCGGCTACCGATATCTTCAGCACCCAAGACCAGGAGGGCCTTTACCAGCGCTCCCTGCGGGCTGGGGCGAAGGGCGATCTCGGTCAGATACTCTCGCACCAAGACCGCCGCTCCGGCGGCATTCGGGGTGGCCATCGAGGTGCCGGTATATTCCATGTACCACTGATTGGTCCACGACGAACCCGAGGTATCCTGAGCCTCTTGAGCTCGGCACGAGCGGACGTATCCGCCTGGAGCGAGGATATCGGGCTTGATGCGCCCGTCATCTGTCGGACCGCGCCCTGAACCTGACATCACCGTGTCTGGAGAGCCGCTGTAACGACTTTGGTGCATACCCACGGTCAAGGAGTTCTTGGCCGTCGAAGGAGGGCCGATAGAGCCGGGGTCGGGACCATCGTTACCGGCGGCGAAGATGATTGACATCCCTTGACGACCGTCATAGTAACGGTCGTAATAATTAGCGCGATCATCGACATCTTCGGAATCCGAGGTATACTGACCATTGACACTGGCATCCTTACTGCCCCAGGAATTACTATGGGTTCGCGCCCCATTGTCATAGGCGGTGTTCACGAGATAATTGATGCTGGCAGAATACATGTTTCCAGTCGAATCCTGTTCCATGGCTTGGAAGTACAGATTGGCGCCGCTCGCCACTCCCTTGTAACCGCCGCGGGTACCATCACCGACGATGGTACAGGCGACATGGGTGCCATGCCCGGAATCGGTATCTGCGGTCGAGCCATCGCCGACCATGTCGACCCTGGCATCGATTCGACTACCGAAGTCTCCGTGGTCGTGGTCGATTCCGGTGTCGGCCACTGCGACGATTTCGCCAGAGCCGTCCAGAGGTGAGGTGAAATATGGGTTGTTCGATTGGAAAGTATCGATTTCCATATGGTCGCGTGAACGTTCATTGTTGAATCCGATGTCCGGTGTCGGGCGTAACCACCCGAGCGCGGGTTCACCGAGCACCTCGGCCAGGTTTTCCCCGGAGAGCCTACCTTCCCATCGCCCGTCATCGTATTGGCGCGCATCATCGAGCCAAGTATCGGCCACGCCTCCAACATCACCGCGCAATTCCCTACCGAAGTCGTCGACCAGTAACCATGAATCGGGAACCGTCGATTGAACATCGTCTCGCCACCCTTCGATTCGCACTTCCATACCTTGAAGTGAGGCTCCACTCGAATCTTCGACCCAGCCCGAAAGAATCTTCTCGGAGGCCAACATTGCCAGTGGCACTTCCAAACTCGCTCTCACCTCTGGCAATATCTCCGCCTGCATGAGCGCCATCGGTGTGCCCTGGATCACCAGCCCGCTGGGGGAGATGTATTCGCGCACCACCAGCCCTTCAATCATCGCCAGGGAACTGCGAGCAACGGACAATTCTACATCACCGTCGATGATCAATAACGACAAATCATGGCGCGGCTGAAGCGCATAGTTCGGTAACTCTTGTCCGAGCAAGGTGCCATTCACCCCGTGTATACCCAATCTTGAGATTGCCAGTGTCGCCCTGCCGGTGGGAATGAATCTCTCCCCTTCACTTCCGACCGCAGAGAGAATTCGATTCTCATCGATGGTGAAACTGCGCCAGTCGTCGCTTAATCCGCTCGGGCCAAACTCCCCGCCTCCAAGTTCACCACCAACCGTTCCGTCGCCGGACAACCCCTCGTTAAAGGTGGAAACCAAAGGGGACAGACTTGAGAGGAGGAGGGGTATCATTAACGGAATCAAGCAGATTTTCGACCTCATCACTGCACCCCCTATTCAAGGTCGGGTCGTAATCCCATTTTATCGATTACCCCCTATTGCACCAACCTTACATCACCCAATAATGGCGTGGAGCGCTATCATAATACCATTCGGAGGTGTAGTTTCCAACGCGGTGTTCAAAGTTGACGCTATGGGCGGCACCGTTGCCGTCAACCCAATCTACAGACACCGATAATTCATATTCAGCCCATTTGGTATGACCCTGGATAATCAGTTCCAAATCATCTCCTGCCACGCTGGAATGAGCCGGCAGGCTTGCCCCCTGCCAAGATGTCGATTCAATCAATTGCCCCGACATATCCTTGAAATTGATCTGCACCGAAACATCGCTCACCGCTCTGGTACCGGAATTATCTACTTGAACCAGAACAACATGACCACCGCCGGCTTGTAAATAATTAGTCTTGACATCTATTGCATCGCGCGGAATCAACCAGTACCATCCAGCGAATCCAGATAAGATGACAATCAAGACGGCGAAACTCGCCAGCAGAACCCGGCCGATTGTGACCTGTTCACCTAATTCGAGAATCTTCTCTGCATACTCTTCTGCGGTTTCGACTTCCTCGCGGCTGAAACCTTCACCCTCGACGTCGATTTCATCATAATCGGTGGTGGTCGATAGCGGCCGGTCTTCCCCTGACATCAGTTAATCACCGTCGCAAAAATTGTCAGAATCGCCGAGGAAAAAGGCTCGGCTACGATGATGTGAGTGGTTTCGGCGCGGCCACCGGTCAGGGAATTGAGCATCGAAAGGTCGGAGGCGATGCCGTTCACCCCGAATGAAGAGCCCGAAGGGATGAATCCAGTGGCTTGAGCATCGATTAGCACTCCGCGCGCATCCCAAGTGATACCACCCAGTTGCACTTCGGCTCGGGCCGTCACCAGAATCCGCCCGCCGGTGATATCATCGATGACGACCATCTGGTAGACCTGTGGGCCATAAACGTGGATAGTTGCTGACTGAAGATTCTCCCCGGCAATCTCAATCTGTTTCACATAGACTCCGGGCATCACCGGAGTATTTGATTGACGGATGTACAGACGCTCGATACCGGTTCCCGAAGAGACAATTCTCGCACCCCAATCATCGGTGGTCGAAATCTGCGTCACCCGAGGCATGTTCTCGGCGACCAGCAGGATATCGGAGCGGGAGTCGATGGCTCGTCCGGATGCCTCAATATACAGATCCATGGAATCGGTATTGCTTGAGTAATCCAAGGTATACAATCCTTGGAACGCTCTCTGCTCGGTAATATCGAAGCGAGTTGAAGGTTGCGCCGCGAGGTGCATCTCACCAGGTAAATCACGCATGAAAGCGGTCGCCGGCCACCACTGCTCATCGACGTAACGCATCATCTGAATCATCACCGCTTCGGCCGAATGACTGCCATTACGCCATTGCTCGGGGACGCTGAAATCGAGCAGGAGGACGTCACCGATCGTCGCCGCAAGATTAGCTGAGCGAGGCACTCCTTTCAACAGTGTTTCAAATCTTTGCTGATTGACTCGGTCAATCATTACCGCATGGATATAATCCAAGGGTTCGCCGATATCATAATGCATGTCGATACCCGCCCGAGGAACGGTGAACGAGGTGTCGGAGGTGAATTGTGCACGCACCGTGGCATGGCGCGAAAAAGTGTTGTCCAATCCCGATATCTCCAGCGCGATATCTCGGTCGCCAACCCCATTCAACTCAAATCTCATACTACTGCGAGAAGGCGTCCAATCCTCGAGATCGAGTTGGAATTCCCAGATCGGAACGCCTTCCTGTTCACTATATTGGTAGCCAAGATTATTGATTACCGGAGGCAGGTCTGGCATCCACGTTCGTAAGTGCCAAGAGCGACGATTCTGTAACGTGATGCCGTCTTGTTGCAGGCGTGACTCATCCAAATCCTGCCTTTCTGCATCACCGATATGGCCATCGGCCATCGCCAGCGCCAATTCGTGTGCTTGCAGAACATTGGCCGCGGTGATGATGGTGAATGTTTCGACCTCATCGGCGCTGATTACTCCATCGGCAAGAATTGTTTGTAGCGATACTTGAGAGGCATTGGTCAGCCACGGCATCGCACTATAATTGAAGGTGAGCAGGGTGCGGTCAACGATATTTATCGCCGCACCGTACATCCAATCAGGCGAAACATCGACCGCATCGCCCTTCTCCATATCGGCGATGAAGGTGAATGATGAGTCGGCATTCAAATCAAGGCCGAGGGCAACATCACCCTCGGCATCACCACCACCGAGATCACGAGTGATGCTGGAGACCAGATCGGATACCGTCGCCCCGAATCCCACCATATCACCAAGGAAGAACGCCAGAGCATTGATTCCCTCATCCTCACCAAAGGTGGGAACCGTAACCCCGCTGGAATCGACATCACTGGGATAGTCGAACGACAGCTTCGAGGGTAGCGGCTCGATCAAGATGGTGGCATTCAATCCCAGGTGAGGGTCGAGGTGCGGGGTATCGTCGCGCAGAATCACATTGAATGGCTCAGAAGATGAGCGATTCACCGTTATGTGACCATTTCCGAGCGCTCCTGATGACCCGGGCTCTTCCGGTGAACGGCGAATGATGCTGGTGATGTTGGAAAGTCGCGCCGAGAGGTCGGCCTTGCCGGTATGCTCATTCTGCCAGAAGTAGAAATGATCACCATTCATGGTCTTGGAAGAAGAGGAATTGGAAATCTGTACCGTCACCGATTCTATCGGCTCGGAAGCGATATATCCCAATGTATCGCCGACAAGAATCTCAAAACTTGATGGTAGGCCTTCCAGGCGGATGGCATTTGACTGCTGGTCGGCGTAGGCGGCATAGGTTATCGTTCCAATCGGGCCATCGGCTGAATAGAGGATATTCTCGGAGGTCTGGGTGATTCTCAGCGAGGTCGGCCGCTCGGATATATGGGCAAATTGATGATTGCTGTTATTCAGCGAGGAATTCGCATAGGAGATGAAGGCGATATCCAGCGGCGCCGTGCCGGTGCCGTTGAAGTTGATTTCACGGACATCTTCGGCCGGGTCATAACGGTGCTTCAAATTAGAGATATTGGACACCTTCATACTAATTGAAACCGGAACCAATGGGGATTCCAGAGCGATCCGGCCCGGAACCGGGTCGAGATCCTCATCATAGCCCAATAAGATATGGTCACCCGAGGCCATATAGGGGAAATCACTTGAGCCTAATTCAAGATTCAGCATACCAATAGACTCCACTTGCCGCAGACCGGCGGATGAAGTGAATAACAATTGATTGAAAGATTCCAACTCCACCTCGCCACCACTCTCGCCAGCGGTCGAGACTATCGCCATTGGCAAACCCTGAACGATACTACCGATGTCGAGGACGATTTCGACCAGGTTCAGCAGAATATTGTCGAAGAACTGCGAAAATAAATCGAGACTTGGGTCGTCGTACAATACCCTGAGTCCCCCCCCTGCGGGAAGTTCAAACGATCCCGATATCACCAAAACCTTAGGCATATCGGTGATGATGATGGTGGTCATACTGCGGTCTATATCCGAGCCGTAACGACGCACACTGGCGATTAACTCGAGCCGCTCTATCTCTTCGGAGAGGGCTATGACAATCATGCTATTGGGGGGGTGAGCCGGATTAACTGGCAAGGTCGGGTCGTCGACATTGTCATCATTATCGCGGCTGAAATTCTTGATTCCAATCATCATCGACAACCTCTCGGCAGGAACTTTTCCCGGTAGGTCGCTCGAGCCGGGAGCGGCCCCCAGCATCGTGAAAAGCGCATTGATCTCATCCTGTGACATCGACCCACTGGGTAAGCCCTTGAGATGGAGGCGGGCGTCGGTGACATTGCCATATTCCGCATCACCTTCGTGGAAGTTTGAGCGGTCTTCATAATAGTGAATGAAGGCGTCGGCACGGCGGTCAGCATAGTATTCGATTGTGTCCAGACTATCTTCGCCAAGATTGTCATTTCGCAAGGTTATTTCGGCCTCGGATGGTAATAACACCGAATCGGCAATCGGATGGAATGATGCGTCGATATATGCGACTTCCAATACCTCTCGACCACCTTCACTATTGGGAACATCGTAGTGGATATAGCCCACACCCACCCCCAATCGGCAACGATGCTGGCGCGGTGGGGCAGAATATCCGGTATCCGGGTCGTACCAGCCGTCATCGCATTCGGTTTGTCGGGTATCGCCGGGCTCATTAGGGTTTGAAATCAATACCGTATAGGGAGCGGTCACCGAAGTAATCGTCAATCCTGAACTGTTGATAACCCCAAGTCCCCCCAACAGCGCTGATGCCAGACTGATTGCCGTAGAAGTTCCCAATGCAACCATATCGAACTCCATTCTCTCAATCCCGATGCTCATGCGGAAATCGTACGGCGGCTGGGTGAAGTGTGAATCGATGACGAAGGCGTAGGCATCGCCGTCTTCACCTAGGTCGGTATTGTAGGCAAAGCCCTTCATCATCGTGACCTCAAGAGATTCGAGGGCATTCCACATCGAGGATTGTTCGCTATAGTTGAGCATCCGCACCCTGAATTGGAAGGTTGGCCTTATCCACAGGGCATCGGGAACCAGAGGATTTGAATTGTATTCAAGGTCCCAGCCGGTGCCTTGCTCCAATAGTCCGACAATGGTGAGTCCTACCCATATGTCATCCCTACCATCACCATCTAGGTCAATCCTATTTTCAAACGGCTGGAAATCGGTGAATGACAGCAAGTTCCCAGTAAATGTCCCGACGGTCCAATTCTCATATTGTGGGCCGTTGTTACGGCTGGTGAAGTTAACATAAATCACATATGAATTGATACCAATTGCCAATAGGTCGCCACCACCCAAGGGATCCCAATTTTCAATGCCAAACATCGTATCGACAAGATTTGAAGGAAACCCGGGGGGTTGGGTCTCGGGGTCGAGGAGCAGGTCGTAAGGACGGGGATGGTCGGCTTCAGGCGCGGCAGAGTCGCGTAACTCGACCTTGGTTAATTGGGTATTCACCTGGCTAATGGGGTCGGCAGCAGTACTCACGCGTAGACTCGCTTCGACGCCTGTCAAGGCACCGGTTGCCAATAATGTCGCCTCTGGACCATCAGCGGCATTGCCGCGCTGTGAAAGAACCTCGTGGAGTAAACCCAATACCCCGAAATCCGAGGTCGCCACCTTGAGAGAATCCGCCCCGGCCAGTGGTGAAGCCAAAGGCGCCATCAGGAGCAAGGTAAGGAGGAGACCAAGCCGAATCGGACGAGGTTTTGCCGGTAGGAAGCCAGCGTATACCAGGCGTACGGATTGGCTCGATGACGGCTCAGAAGTGGCGTCTTGTGAAATCTTTGATGACCAGAGACGTCTACCCATACAGCCCTTAGGGGTACAAACTCCAATAAAGCACATTGGGTCATCCGAGCGCGGAAATTACCGATTTCAATTCGTCACACTTCAGCGGCCAACCCTCTGCTCAACACCGCAGGAAGGGCATTCGATACTCACCTGTTCGACCCCCGAGGGGAAGGCGAAAGCCATCGCTTGACCACACGAGGTGCATTCGGCTTTGACTTGGGTCGATTCGGACACAACCTCAACAACCGTATCGGCGGCCGTATCGGCGGCCGTATCGGCGGCGGCTGGGTCGGTCACTGGCTCAGCGGCCGGCGAGGCCGGTTGTGCCACCGGCTCAGCCACTGGTTGGGTGCTATGGCGGGCTGAGGCTGGAATCTCGATGCCGCCGGAAACCACCGCCGATTTTCGCTCGCTGGACTGTGCCGCGTCGGTTTGTGATTCAAGGCTGCGCAGGAATGCAATATCCTCGTCTTCTGCAATCCCTGTCGGAGCCACCGAGGAGGAGGTTTTGGATTGTGCGTGGCCGGGAACATCGACTCCCAAGCCCGCCATCAGGGCGAATGCATCCTCGGATAATTCGCGCCCACCACCGACTTGCTGTTGCACCGGAGCGATTCCCGCCAGAGCGGCGATTTCAGCTTCGGCACCATCGCGACCTTGGTGGGCTTGGAAGGCCAGATTCGGGTCATGTGTCGCAGTCGAGCCGTAGAGTTGTTGCGACAGCGTCTGTTTGTGTTCGAATTCGATTTGTGCGGCCGTCTTCGGTGCCTCGGAATCAAGTCCGGCGCGACTCGCTGCATTTGCAAATATAGACATCCGCTGACGTGACTTGATGGATATCAATCGCTGCTCTGCTTCTTGCTCGGTCATTCCCTTATCCATCAGCATCTGCATCGCTACCCGTTCCTGCACCTTATGGAATCCAACCGTACCGACGATTATCGTGCCAAGTACCAATATCACGATTACCACTACTATCCCGAAAAATCCCCCCTCATCAGGTGCAGATTCGACTTGAATCGTAAAGGTCATTTTATGGGTATTGCCAGCTGAATCCTGCACGTTCAAGACGATGGAATGCTCGCCGGCCGAGGCGAATACATGACCGGTGCTCAAACCCGATAAATCGGCATCATTCCGCATGTCGCCGTCGCCATCGCTATCGAATAACGGGTCCAAGTCCCAATAATAGCGCAAGGTTTCGTCATCGTCCCAGGAATCGCTCGCCGCGCCGATTAAAGTTACTGCAGTCCCGGCGACTACGGTTACCGGCACACTGCATGCCGATCGGTCGATGACCGGTATGGTGCCATCGATGACCTCGACGGTGATATTTTCGCTGGCCGAGTTTCCGCTGGCATCGGAAACGGTGATGATCACCTCATGCAACCCCGGCTCGCTCCACGAGCGCTGGAAGGTTGAATCGTTGGAGACCAGATTGCCATCTAGAATCCAGCGGGTGCTGGCGACGATATGCTCATCGCTGGCGGTCACCGAGAAGGTGATGGTCTGGTCGTGGTAGATGACCGCGTGGCCATCGGAATCGGTGACGCCATTGTGCGACATCGAAATTTCCGGCGCCACATTATCTATCACCGTAACCTGATGTGAGGCATATGCCACCTCGCCACGCGGCGAGGTTACCTTCAGGGATATGGTATGCAGGCCAGGAGTCATGTAACTGGCCACCGCAGTCCACCCGGTGGCATCGACATCATTGGTGAAATCACCGTCGTTATCGCTATCTACGGCAGTATCCATATCCCATTCTAATTTGTCTATCTGGTCGCGCCGATTAGGGGTATTACTCGCATCGAAAGTGATGCCATCGCCCAATTCCGCCACCGCGAATACCATATTATCCTCAATCACTGGGGAAAGAATCGGATTGACGATGACCGATACGCTGACCCTGGCGGTCGCCGAACCACTGCCGCCACCACTCGGCACCGCTTCATTATCGAGCATCAGGTGCAAGGTCACGCCGTCGTATTCCTCTGGCACCATCCAAGTGAGGGATTGTTGGCTATTTATCTGCGTCAGCGAAGCGGCTGGAATATGGGTGTCCACCGAGGCACCGAGCAAGTAGTTCGACCTCTGCGAATCGGTCATCAGGTAGAGGTCGGGTTCACCTTCGAGTGGCCATGCGGTAATCGCAATCGATGAGCCGGCATCCAAGGTCAGTTCATCCCCACCGGCGATCTGTAGGTGCGAGCCGGGGGCGAGAATATCCATGTCGTGATAGGCTTCGTAGTGATCTCCCTCGATGGTAGTGATGTTTATGCTGATATCGCTATTAGTTCCACCTTGGTCTCCCAGCCCCTCATCGCCCAAGTGGGCGGCATTGTCGAGTATCATATGCCATGACTTAGGCGCTAGGGAATTCGCCGTCGACCAGTGAAATGACAGTGAATCAGACCACTCTTCAAAGGTCGGCTCGATTTGCAGGGCGAGATGATAATTCTGCCCCAGCAGGTAAGTCTGGGCGCCGTTCTCGTCGAAGAACAGGATATCTATCGCATCACCGGAAATCGTGATTTCGAATGCTAAGATGGTCGCAGGCTCGAGTTCGCCAAGGTCAAAATCGAAACATTCGTCGTCACGTAAGGTAAAGGTCTGCAAGGTGCCATTCCACGTCATGGTATTGCACAATACCGATTCTCTTGCAGATTCAGCGGCGGCGAATAAGGATAATACGACCGGTGATATCAAGGCGATACACAACACCAGACCGAGTAGTTGTCGACGCCGAGCCATATCTGCGGGTAGGCACTACTGCACTTCAACGAAACCCATTATTGTTATTCAGCAAAAGGTGTTGGAATCTCATGTAGAATACCTTCCTTGTGGCGAAATAGTTGTACTTTGCCGGCCTCGCCGATGGTGAAAATGTCACCATCATCGGCGTTACAGACCGCTCGGTGTACCTGGCGTGCCTGCTCGAGCGAGGTTTCACTCTCGGATAGGCGGCTGGAATAATGCGTCAATACGAGATGGGCGGCATCGGCGGTGGTTGCCGCGGTGCCAGCATCGCGCGCGGTCGAATGCAGATAGCCGCGAGCTTTTCCTTCCTGCTCATCGACATAGGTCGCTTCGTGAACCATCAGATTGAGAGGTTTGTCAGCGGACAGCGCAACCAGTCCAGGGGCCAGTGCCCCGGTATCTCCGGAGATGAGCAGACTGTGACCACTGCGGTCGTCGCCGCGGAATTGCTCGGACAATAAGGTCTGACCGTCCTTTTCCAGGTCTCTCCCACCCGCCAATTGCGCTATTTCTTGATTGCTCAATCCCAATTCACCGGCCCTCTGTCCATCGAATCTACCCGGACGGTCGGCTTGTCCGATTCGCCACGCACAACTAGGTACCGAATGGGTTGTACGATGGGGTGAAATGTCAATCCCAGCGAAAATCTCCGGGCTTGAATCCAACTCGATGACGCGATTTTCTTGCGGCTTTAATTCAAGCCATGATTCCTTGCCCTCAAGCCAACTCACGACGTACCATTCGATTGGAAAAATAGCCTGTTCGATCTTCTCTATCCACAGTTTCCACCACATCCGTAATTGCTGAATCATATCAACACCGGCGACAGTGTCAGGCATCTGGGCACCATAGCCGTCCTCGAGCAGCGCTGAATATGCATCCTCATGGATCGGCGCGGCGATGGTCAACTTCCGCCTCCGGTCATCCAGAGCCATGCTCTGTAACATCGGCATCGCCCCCCAGGTATGGTCGAGATGACCGTGGGTGAAGAGCATCGCATCGATTCGGGTATGGGCGATTCGATGTTGCCAATTATTCGCTTTCAAAATACTGGAATGAGCCAGCAGTCGAGATTGCATTCCCTCACCGCAATCGACCATAATCGTCTTGCCGTTACATATCACCACACTACCGCTGACCTCTCGCCCGTGCGCCGGACGGGAACTTGAGGTGCCGAGAATATGGAGTTCCATCCGCATGCTATGACCTCAGGGGCGCGGTTCACGTGGTAGGGGGGTAGGTGGAAACCAGCGTAACAACACGATTTCATTCACAGCTCTCACCCAGCGCCAAGGAATGGCGATGTGAATTGCCCCTTCGACCAATTCCGGGCTGGTGTCGCGTACATACAGGTGACTACAGGTCCAGCCATCGAAATCCACCACCGCGTCGTGAACCAGACCGAGGCGACGGCCATCGGGAAGAAAGACGGCTCGACCTCGTAAAGCGGTCATCAATCGCTCGGGCACAGACATACCATCGGCTCTTTGCCCATGAACATTCGCTCTATAAGGCGAGAATCAAGGGGAGCAGTTCATCACTTGCCGATATTTCCACGAGCGGCCAGACTCGGGCGCAACTTCTCCGTACCCTTACCCTTCTTGTGAAGGCCTCGACCACGCTTTCCAGCGCTGGTCTTGCCGCGGTATACACGGCCACGGTGAGAACCACGACCCTCTGCTCTAGAAACCCAGCCGAGGTCCTTGTCGGCGATGATTACCGGATGCGAAGGGTCGATGAGAATTACCTCGTAGAACTTCTGTTTGCCATCTTGGCCAACCCAGTAGGAGTTGAGAACTTCCATGTTAGGGTAGTGCCGAGCGACTCGCTCTTCGGCGATTCTCTGGATACTCTTACTCATGGTGATTTTGCGGATACCAGCCTTGCTCGGCTTGCGCTTCATGTGCACCTTGCTCTTGCGCAGACCACCACGCCGAACCCGAGTACGGACGATGACGATTCCCTGCTTGGCCTTGTAACCCAATCGGCGAGCCGCATCCAAGCGGGTCGGGCGCTCGATTCGGGTGAATACCTGATCTCTCCTCCACTCCGCCATGCGGTTGCGACGGTACTGTGGGGGGAGGTTCTCTTTTGGGCGCTTCCACGTCTCTCGAACATGCTGATACAAGCCACGAACCATAGTCTCACCTGCAAGAAGTATCCCGGCGACCGACGCACCCTTGATAAGCCTGCCCGTCAGTACAATTGAGGTTAAACCTCCACACCGGCCAGTTCTCGTGTCTTTACCGAGGATTTGAGTTTGCAAAAATTCGGTGAATAAGACTGGGAATATTTACCATTCAGGTGAGTTTTTTTCTCCGGAATAGCATTACATACAACGTGAACGCCGCAATATTCATGCCGATAGAGTATTGGGAAATCGATGCTCTGCGGCCACACGAAGATACGCACCGATTACGGTTGGACGAAATGGTTGAGAAGATTCAAGCCAATGGCTTCTTCCACAAACCAATACTTGTCGATGCGGTCAGCAAGACCATTCTCGACGGACACCACAAGTGGGCGGCGGCCAAAATCCTATCTCTGGATATCCTCCCGGTTGTTGCCGTCGACTACCTGCGAGATGAGCGTATCACAGTAGCGGTGTGGCCGGATTGCGGCAAGGATTCCATCACCAAGGAGGAAGTCGTCGAGACGGCTTTGGCGGATAGATTATTTGCGGCGAAAACCAGTAAGCACGAGGTCGCATTCGAGATTCCAAACATCGAGGTTCCGCTCTCCCGGTTACGCTCGCAAGACCACATCCCTTGAGGTCTGAGACTCTGAGACCACCCATGGTGATGCGCAAGCAGTGGAGCCAATTCAGTTGTCTGATTGGATAATCAATTCCTCGACCGCGGGGAAAATACATTGCCAGATCTTTTCGTGAACATCCTTGACCTCCTTCTTGGTCGAAACTATCGGGTACCCATACTCTTTGGCTTCTTCGGCAAAGGCCCTCCGCATGGTTCGTTGATACTTGAGGTACGAACGGGTAATCGATGATTCATCGCCTAAGTCCAATCCAGCCTCAAAATAATTCAATTTATCCAAGGCTTCCGAATATAGTAGGCGTCCCAACTGACGCTTGGGCCCGGCGTCGAGAATAACCGTGATATCCGGCTCGGGCACCCCATTGTACAGGCTGGAAATCCATTCGATATCTCCGCCTCTAACCATCTCTCTGACCTTGGGAGTCATGGTATATCGGTCGGCGATGACGACGAAGCCGGCTTCCAACAGCGGATTCACCTGATGAAGAATCTGGTCGAATAAATCGGTGGCGTAGAGCAAAGATCTGGTTCTGGGGTTAAGAAAATGGATATCAGTCGAGCCGTCATGCATCATTTCTTTCAGCAGCGGACTGCGCAATAATCCGATCTGCGCGGTTGCAACCCCATTGGCCTCAAGCCTCTGCGACAATAATTCGCTATGCATCGTCCTTCCGACGTTATCCGGGCCCTCGATGACGATCAGTTTGCCATTAGTATTCATCGTCATCAATCACCTCGGTCATGTCATCGAGCCACTCAAGCCGTGAACCACGATATTGCTCAGCCAATCTGTCGGCGGGATAAATCGGTTCAATGTTGGAAAAATCAAGTTTCTCAGCCAATACCTTTCGTACCCGTTTCTGGACTTCACTCACCCCACCGGTCGAATCGATTCTCAGCAATCGACCGTCGTCGGCCAGTACATCATAGATATCCTTTATCTTTGTCTGCAGAATCTTGTATGACTCAATCGGGTCGTAGGTCCACTGCATATCCATCCCGGCCTCATAATACTTCAATTCCGGCCGCCCCTTGAGGATTCTCTCCAGCCCGACTTCGACCGGGATGTCGAAGTACAGGGTGATGTCGGGTTCGCGCGCAAAGGAGTATGTGGCTTCGATGACTTCGCGAGGGACTCCGCGGGCACCGTCGCGCGCCATCGCGGTGAAGATATAACGGTCGCAGATAACTATTCCACCGACTTCCAAGACCGGCTCAATCTGGCGCGACCAGCGGTCGGCGAAGTCGGCGGCATGAATCAGATGAAAGGTCCTCGGCAGAAGTCGGCGGGTATCCTTACCGACCTTAGTCGCCTTCTTGACCGAGGGGCTGGAGTTCCATTCGGTATGATGCACCGGTAGCCCCTTTGAGCGCAACCAGTGGTACAGCAGGTCGGCCTGTGTGGATTTCCCACTGCCGTCCATCCCCTCTACAGCAATGAGAATTCCCATACCACCCCTCAACCGGTCGTGAAGTTGCGATATGATAACCTGTTCTATGGGGAATTTTTCTGCTCTATCACTCTCTGGCCATGATTTGACGGGGAATAATCAGGTGTTCGACCTTCCACATCTCTTCTCCTTGAGCCCTAGTGAGACAGACGGCCATGGCGGTGGGAAACCTATGCTCAACCGAGGCCAAACGACTCAGAAGGTAACTGCATCCGGGGTTATGGCCGAGGATCATCAACACCCCTGCACCGGCCTCACCTGCTTCGACCCCCTCGGGGCCGGCCTCAGAGGCACTGACCCGCTCTTCCATCACCGCCTGCATGGTTGCAGCACCGGCATGAAACAACTGCGATAACCACTCGACTTCGACATCTCCAGAGATATTTCCCGTTATTTCTGCCATTATCCCCCAGGTCTCTCTGGTGCGGGCACTATCACTGGAGGCGACGCGAGAGGGTAACCAATCCAGGCTCGCTAGTTCTTCGGCAATTGCTGCGGCCGACTCTCGCCCTCGCCGATTCAGAGGCCGTTGGTGGTCGGATAAGGTCGGGTCCTTCCAACTGCTCTTGGCATGACGCATCACCACCAATCGTTGCATATTTACTTAGATAAAGAGGTGATATAGTAAGATTCTGCCGCGGCAGGCTCTTGAATGGAGGCGGGGTCGCAAAATCGTGTTGCAACGACGCGGTATCGCAGCAGTCATCGCCGCACTGGAGGCTGAAGAGGCCACTCTGGTGCTGTTGGAGAAGGACCATCCCGATGAACAGCTCAAGCGTATCCGCCAACTCTGCACCGAGCAGGGTATCCCGGTAGAAGAGGGTAGTCAGAGCGATGTTTGGCGGATGAGTATTCCCCGGTGTGATGATGAAGATGAACACCCGGTAGCCTTGGCCCTGGTCGGACGGAATCCCAGTCTCGACATCGACGAGGTATTCGAAAATGGTGGCATCATCTGGTTACTCGATGGCGTTGAATATGCTACCAATCTGGGTTTCTGCATCCGAACCGCTGAGGTTTCGGGTGCCGCCGCGGTCATAATATCCACTACAATCAACCATGCTGAGCGACGCACGGTACGCGGCTCGAGCATGCGCGCCAACCGATTCCTGCCGGTGATTTACCGCGCCACTGAAGAGGTCTTGGAACTGGCCAAGAAACACCGCGTGCGCATCGTCGTGGCTGAGGATGTAGGTACGATTCCGCCTTGGAAGGCCGACCTTTCCGGCGATGTGTTGGTGGTCGTCGGTGCCGAGCGCGAAGGGGTGAGTGAGGCGGCGCTGGCGGCGGCCGACCAGATTGTTAGACTACCGATGGCGGGGTTCGTTCCCAGTTACAACTTGCAGGTGGCGATTTCGTGTCTGGCCATAGAGGCACTGCGTCAGCGCAACTACGAAGGCAACTAGGATACGCTTGTAGGCTGGTCTTCGCCGAAGGGCTGCAGGCAGTTTCCTCTTCGCTTTGCCCTCGCCATGCTCGAGCACTGAACTCTAATGTCCACGAATCTTGGTGGAGGGTACGAACGCTCAAGGCCCACTTGAAGGCTCGGTAAAACACTCATCTGAAACTCTTTGTTCCATCTCGCTGATTCCGGATACTGTGTTGATTCCAGCGCAGTTTCCTCTTCGCTTTGCCCTCGCCATGCTCGAGCATTGAACTCTAATGTCCACGAATCTTGGTGGAGGGTACGAACGCTCAAGCAGTCGTCTTCATTTCACCAACGGTCATTCCGGCGCGCTGCGCCGCGGCGCGCTCCTTGGATGCCTCTGAGGCCGAGACCATGTAGAGTTCTGACAGGTAATCGAGATGGCCGGGGGAGGTGACGACCATGATGTCGTCAGCGGTGAATTGGTCGGGCGAGGAATAGCCACAGGAATGGCATAGCATGTAGACCTCCTTCTCCAAGGTTTTCACATAATTCGCCACCCGGATGGCCGCCCCCTCCACCTCTAGGGCACGCGCAAGTCGCTTGTCCTGGGTAGTGATACCAGTCGGGCAGCGATTGGAATTGCAATCCAAGGCTTGGATACAACCGAGAGAGAGCATGAAACCGCGGGCGATGTTGACGCCGTCAGCACCTAGCGCCATTGCCACCACGACATCTATCGGCGTCGAAATCTGCCCCGATGCGAATAGATGGACTCGGTCTCTGACCCCAGACTTACGTAGCGCCCAGTCGACCATCGCCAAGCCTTGTTTCATCGGCACGCCAGCATGGCTTGCCAAGACTAGTGGTGCGGCGCCGGTGCCGCCTTCGCCACCGTCGATAGAGATGAAATCTGGTCCCCGGGTTGGCTCGGCGGCCATCGCCTCGGCGATGGCCTCGATCTCCTCGATATGACCGGCGACAATCTTGATGCCGACCGGCTTGTCGGCCATGCCGCGCAGGCGGTCGAGAAAATCGAACATCCCGGCAAGATCATCGAACTCAGCATGGCGGGGTGGAGAGAGCACGTCCTGACCCATCGGCACCTTGCGAATGGCTGCAATTTCTGCGGTGATCTTCTCCTTGGGCAGGATTCCTCCCTTACCCGGCTTGGCGCCCTGCATCAACTTCAACTCGATCATGCGGACATTGTCATGGGCGGCAATCTCGGCGAAGGCGGCATCGGAGAAATCTCCATTATCATCACGACAGCCGAACTTACCGGTGCCCAATTGGAAGATGACGTCACCACCCTTCTGGTGATATGGAGCAAAACCACCCTCACCGGTATTGTGCAGGATTCCAGACTCGCCAGCACCTTGGTTGAGGGCACTCACGGCATTGGCCGAAAGTGAACCAAAAGACATCGCCGAGATATTGATGAAGTGCTTCATGGTCATCGGATTCCCAACCCCTGTGGCGGCACCAATGAGGCGATGATAACCCTTGTGTTCGCCCTTTTCGCGCTTGAACATCGCTGGCATCACGGTATAGGTGCCGACCGCATCATAATCGACTTGACTACCGAAACCGATGGTGTTCTTCTCGCCTTTTGAGGTGGCGTAAATCCAATTCCTCGTCACCCGGTCAAAGGGTTTCTCCTCGAGGTCATTGGCGAACCAATATTGCCGTAGCAGCGGGCCGAGATGAACCGCTACCCAGCGCCCCCAATAGAGCACGGGAAAACGGCGCTGAATCGGATTGACGGTCTGGAAGCGGTCGTGGCAGAAGAGAATCGAGAGCCCGAGCAGGATGGCTCCCACAGCGACGACGAGAATGTGTAAAACCGAACCGTCGCCGAAAGTAACGGCTAGGTAATCATTGCTCAACCATGCTATTGCCACAGCCGCAGCCAACCAGCCCACCCACCAGTGGTACCACTTGCCCATGATATCACAACGGGATATACATATTGAAGCAATCGCCCGCAACCGTCTGCTCTTTCCATCTACCTCCACCCCATAAATTTGAGGGAGGCAGAGCATTGTTCACTTGGGCAAGAATGAACGTGTGCCTGCCCACATCATGAAATCGGGAGTCTTGAGGTGAACACGTGGTGAACTACGGCTTCGTCATCGACAATCGCACCTGTATTGGTTGCCATGCTTGCACTGTAGCGTGTAAATCCGAGCACGATGTTCCGATCGGTGTCAACCGCACCCATGTCAAGTATATCGAGAGCGGCACCTACCCCAACTCGACTCGAGAATTCAGCGTCCATCGCTGTAACCACTGTGAAGATGCACCGTGTACTGATATCTGTCCGACCAGCGCTCTTTTCACCCGCAAGGATGGTATCGTCGATTTCGATGATGCGCGCTGTATCGGCTGTAAGGCGTGCATGCAAGCATGCCCTTATGACGCTATATATATCGACCCTAACAAGGGCACTGCGGCAAAGTGTAACTATTGCGCCCACCGTATCGAGCAGGCTTACGAGCCGGCCTGCGTCGTTGTCTGTCCGACCGAGTCAATCATCTCGGGCGACCTCGACGACCCTAACTCGAATATCGCCAAATTGGTCGCTGAGCAGGAAGTGCGGGTGCGCAAACCCGAATCGGGGGCAAAGCCGAATCTGTACTACATTCAGGGAAGTTCAGCGATGCTGGAACCCGGAGCAACCGAGCGAAGCGATTCTGGAGTCATGACCACCCAAGCCGGTGGAGTCGGACATTTCGCCAAATATGCCGACAAGCGTCTCGACGCCGCCGACACCCCATCGATGGTGGTGCAATTGGCATTGGAGATGAAGGCCAAGGAGGCGAATCCGCGCGACCGAGCGATAATTCACGATGTGATGGCCAAACTCGACCAGGAGGCCGGTAAGCCAAAGCGGGTCTACGATGCCCCCTCAAAGGGAATCCTGTGGGACCGGGAGGTGGCGGGATATCTGGTCACAAAATCAGCCGCAGCAGGGCTTTACATCCTTATGATGTTGGGGGTGATTTCCGGTTTTCTCCCCTTCGACGAAATGATTGTCATCGGCCTGCTGGCGAGCATCGCCCTGCTCGGACTGACCGGATTGCTATTGGTCAAAGACCTCGACAAACCCATGCGTTTCATCTATGTGATGTTACGGCCGAACTGGTCCTCATGGCTGGTGCGCGGCGGTTATACCCTCGGGGCATTCGGCGCCGCCATGACCGCACATCTCGCAATATATTTCCTTGGTTTGCCAAGCCAATGGCACATCTGGCTGGCCTTTGCGGCAATACCTTTGGCATGGCTGACCGCGACTTACACCGGTTGGCTGTTCAAGCAGGCCAAGGGGCGCGAGATGTGGGCAAATCGTAGTGACTGGGAAATCGCGCTGACCGGAACGGGTGAGATGCTCCTCTTCGGTGGCCTGCCATTCATACTCCTCGAGATGAAGAATTGGGGGCTGGCGACCTCGTATGCGATTCCCTTGCTGGTGGCCACTATTCTCGGCGTGGTTTATTGGAAGGGTTACCAACATATTCTGGATGGACTGCGCAAGGCACAGATGGAGCCGCTTATCTGAGGTGATGAATGATGGCTGGGACATTTATTGAACGCATCGCTCAAGCGCTGCACATCATTCCCAACCTCGACCGTGAAAAGGTCGATGCAGTGGATTTGCCCTTGCGCAAATTTCCCGACTCCGAGGATTGGCAAGACCACATGGAACTCGATGCACAGGCCTGGCCGAAGCGGGTTGAGCGCAATTATTCACTGGTTCCGACCACCTGTTTCAATTGTGAATCAGCCTGTGGATTGTTGGCATATGTCGACAAGGAGAGCGGGCAGGTCACCAAGTTCGAAGGTAATCCCAACCATCCGGGAAGTCGTGGAAGAAACTGCGCCAAGGGCCCGGCGACGATTAACCAGATTCAGGATACTGAGCGAATCCTCTACCCCATGCGCCGCAAGGGCAAGCGCGGTGGTGGCGGGTGGGAGAGGATTACCTGGGATGAGGCGCTGGACGAGATTTCAGCAAAGATTCGCGCCTCATTGAAGACCGGTGCGGTCGACCGTGTCGTCTACCATGTCGGCCGACCCGGTCACGAGGGTTACATGAATCGGGTGCTCAGGGCTTGGGGGGTCGACGGTCACAACAGCCACACCAATATCTGCTCGTCCGGAGCGAGGACTGGCTACGCAATATGGCACCAGCACGACCGCCCCAGCCCCGACCATGCCAATGCCAAAGTCATCTTACTGACCTCCTCGCACCTCGAGACCGGCCACTACTTCAATCCCCACGCACAACGGATTCTCGAAGGAATGATGAGTGGTGCGAAGTTGATTGTCATCGACCCACGCCTGTCTAACACCGCGGCGATGGCCGACCACTGGGTACCGACCTGGCCCGGCTCGGAGACCGCCCTTTTCCTAGCATGGGCGAAAATGATTCTCGACCAGGGTACCTACGACCGGGACTTCCTCCACGATTGGGTCAACTGGGCTGACTGGCTCTCAGCCGACCACCCTGATGAGCCGCAGACCTTCGAGCGCTTCATCGAATTACTGAAACTGGAATACGCCGAATACACTCCCGAATTCGCCGCCGAGGAATGCCGCATTCCCGTCGAACAGGTCATCGAGGTCGGTAATATCGTCGCCCAGGCCGGCTCCGCCCTCTCGGCGCACGTCTGGCGAGCCGCCGCCATCGGTAACCTCGGCGGCTGGCAGGTCTCCAGAGCCCTGCATTTTCTCAACGTCCTGACCGGAAGTATCGGCACCAAAGGTGGTACTGCACCCAACTCGTGGGCCAAGTTCAAGCCCGAATTATTCGATGAGCCACCGGCACCGGATGGCTGGAACGAGTTGCACTTCCCGCCCGAATACACCCTCTCGCATTTTGAGATGAGTCATATTCTGCCGCATATGATCAAGGAGGGGCGCGGCGAGATGGATGTTTACTTCACCCGTGTTTTCAACCCGGTCTGGACTTTCCCAGATGGCTTTGCCTGGATGGAGATGCTGCAGAATGAAAAATCTGTAGGGTGCCACATCGCCTTGACGCCGACTTGGAATGAGACCGCATTCTTCGCCGATTATGTGCTGCCTATGGGACATGCCTCCGAGCGCCACGACATTAATTCCTATGCTACCAGCGCCGGGAAATGGGTCGCTTTCAGGCAACCGGTGCTGCGAGAATACGCTCGTCGTAATGGCAAGGAAGTCGAATTCACCCACGAGGTCAACCCGGGTGAGGTGTGGGAGGAAGACGAGTTCTGGAATGAGTTGTCCTGGCGTATCGATGACGGGACGATGGGTATCCGCAAGCACTTCATGAGTCCTTATCGCGAAGGCGAGAAAATCACCATCGACGAGTATTATCAGTATACCTTTGAGCGCGTCCCGGGACTGAGTGAGACGGCACAGAAAGAAGGATTGACGGCGCTGGAATACATGCGCAAGTACGGCGCATTCCTAATCGAGCCGTCGACCTATTCCAAGCACGAGAAAGAGGGCTGGCCAACCCCGAGCGGCAAACAGGAATTCTATTCCAAGACCATGGTCGAGTTCGGCTATCCCGAGCACGCAATTCCCCATTATCGCATCAATAGCCAAGTGCACCCAGATAATCTCAAGGGTGATGATGAATTCTGCCTACTGCCCACTTTCCGTCTCCCTCAGCACATCCATTCACGCAGTGCCAATGCCAAGTGGTTGGTCGAAATCGCTCACAAGAACCCGATTTGGATACACCCAAAAGATGCGGCAAAACTCGGTGTCAGCGAAGGAGAATTACTGAAGATAAAGACCGAAATCGGCTGGTTCGTCGACAAGGTCTGGGTGACCGAGAGCATCAAACCCGGAGTGGTTGGGTGCAGTCACCATATCGGCCGTTGGCGAAGAAAGCAAGATGGTGGTAACCGATTCATGACCAATGAGGTTAAAATTGAGGACATGGGGGCAGGTAAAATGAGGATGCGCACAGTGCGAGGTATCGAGCCGTGGAAATCCGATGATCCCGACACCAACCGCATCTGGTGGCGTGATGGTGGAGTGCACCAGAATATCACCCACGCGGTACAGCCCGACCCTATTAGCGGGGGGCACTGCTGGTTGCAGAAGGTCTGGTTATCCAGGCCCGGGGAAGGAGAACTCTACGGTGATGTCGAGGTCGACACGGAGAAGTCTATGGCGCATTACCGCAAGTGGAACCAGTGGGCAAAAGATCGCGAGACCCACCCGCGCGGTGAGCGCCGTCCGCTGTGGTTCAAACGACCGCTGGCACCGCGCCCTGAACACTTCATCATCGAGAAAGATAAGTGAACCTATGGATCTGGTAACTTTACTGGCAATACTGCTATTGCTTTGTGTGGCGTTGATTTTCAGTCCACTTGGCCTCGGCGGTGGCGTCCTCTATGTGCCGATCTTTCTCTACCTGTTGGATTGGGAGATCAAATTCGCCTTACTCGGTTCTCTCATCCTTGTATGGATGGTTTCACTGGGAAGTCGATTGGCCCACCAACAAGGGGGTCATGCCGACAAAGAGTGGGGGGCTGAGGGAATAATGACCGCCCTTCCGGGGACCATCATTGGTACTGTACTCTCGGCGATACTAATATTATTCCTCAATGACATAGCGATAAAAGTCATCTCAGCAGTGATTCTTGCTTGGGTCATCCTCATGTCGATTCGCAAATTAATCAGTGATAAGAATAGGGATGATTCGGAATACACAATTCCCAAGCCGCAAGGTAGATTGCTGATGAAATACAGATTCGCGTGTTTTGGTGCCGGGGCTTCTTCAGGCCTACTGGGGATTGGCGGGGGTGCACTTTTTGTCACCACCAATCGCTCTTTACTGCATTTCGATTCCCGCCGCTCGGCCGGCACCTCCTACATCATCGAATCTTGGATGGTTCCCACAGGAGTGCTCGCCCACCTCTTCGTCGATCGAAGCGGACCCTCACTAATACAGGAAATCGGTCTGCCGATGGCGGTGCTCATGCCATTGATTGTGGTCGGTTCGGCTTACTTCGGGGCGAAAATTGCGATAAAACATTTCTCACTGCGATACCTGACCTTCGTCTTCATCGCCGCAGTCAGTCTCAGCCTGTTGCGCTACCTGCTCGATTTCACCGGACTGCTGTGATGATTCAATATCCTGGGATGCGGGGACCTCCATGGGGCTCCTCACCGTTAACATGGATGGAACCATGGACATCCCG
>Ga0209554_1000030_pt1 | contig 94028 bp, 83 predicted proteins | sample MarorgKNORR_S2LV_5_FD_188221 | JGI IMG/M metagenome (GOLD analysis project Ga0209554, IMG submission 188221) | Marine microbial communities from the Southern Atlantic Ocean, analyzing organic carbon cycling - Bottom_A/KNORR_S2/LV (SPAdes) (version 2) | ecosystem: Environmental > Aquatic > Marine...
CTTACTTACAATACCACCTGCTTGATAAAGTTGTGCACTTGTAAATAATCTGACAGATACGTAAACTAAATCTTCAGCTTCAATAATAAACCCTTTATCTGTAAGGTTTTGACCAGAAAGATTTGTTTGAGCAATAAAATTAGTATCTACTCCAGCACCTATATAATATTCGTAGGGATTTGCATTTGAAACCTGTACAGTTATAGGTGTTCCGCCAATTGGATTTATTGTAACATTAAAAGGGATTTCATTTGGAGTGGATATATAAAGATGTTGTGTTTGAGGTGAAGCTGGTCCTGAACCAGTAGTTGCAATTGGAGGTATATAATGAGTTTTACTAAACTGAGCACTTATGTCTTGAAAAACAAAACATATTAGTATAAATAGGAGTATCCTTAAATAGCCTCTAAATCCTTTCATTTGATCCTGCTGAATTCTTGGACGATAAAGATAATAATAATCCTGATCTAATTTGTATAAAAAAAATAGCCCTTATGATAGGGCTATTTTTTGTAAATATGAATTACTTTATAATTTCAAAACTTCTTTTGATAAAATTGGTTAATTCTTCACCTTTAAGTAGTCCATGAGATAATCTAGCTAGATCTAAACTTTGATTTATTAGTCTTTCTTGTTTCTTTTTAGTTTTAGTTTTTAAGATATCAACAACTAAATCAGAATTTGTATTTACAACTAAATTGTATATATCAGGCATATTGCCAGCTCCGAACATTCCACCACCACCTGTTTGTTGCATTTCTTTCATTCTTCTCATAAATTCAGGAGTTGTTATAATAAAAGGATGTTCTTTATTATCTAATGATTCTAATTTTACTGTATATTTTTCACTAGGAATAATATCTTTTAACATATTCTCAAGATTAGTTTTCTGATCATCACTTAGTTTTGAAACTCTGGAATTATCCTTTTTTATCAGGTTATCAATTTGATCAGAATCAACTCTAGCAAATGAAATTTTTTCTTTTGAAGTTTCAAGCTTTTGAATAAAGTGACCAGCAATTGGTGAGTCTAAAAGTAGAACTTCATATCCTTTAGCTTTTGCATTTTCAATATAACTATGTTGAGCTTCTTTGTCTGATGCATATAAAATAACTAGTTTATCATCTTTGTCAGTTTGTTTTGCTTTTATCTTGTTAAATAATTCTTCATATGTATAATATTTTTCATCAACGGAGGGATATAGAGCAAATTTTTCAGATTTTTCAAAGAATTTTTCTTCACTTAACATTCCGTATTCAATTACAATCTTTATATCATTCCATTTTTTCTCATAATCTTCTCTATTTTTTTTAAATAAACTTGCTAATTTATCTGCTACTTTTCGAGTTATATAAGTTGATATTTTTTTAACAGCACCATCTGCTTGAACATATGATCTTGACACGTTTAGTGGAATGTCTGGAGAATCGATGACTCCTCTAAGAAGAGTTAGAAACTCAGGAACAATACTTTCGACGTTGTCAGTTACAAACACTTGATTCTGATACAGTTGGATTTTATCCTTTTGCATATTTAAATCATTGGTAATTTTAGGAAAATATAAAATACCGGTTAGATTAAATGGATAATCTACATTTAAGTGTATATTAAACAAAGGTTCTTCAAATTGCATAGGATATAATTCCCTGTAGAATTTTTTATAATCCTCTTCTTTTAAATCTTTAGGCTGCTTTTTCCAAGCAGGTTCAGGATTATTAATAATATTATCTACAGTTATTGTCTTAGGCTTTTCATCCTTTTTTGCATCTTTTGAAAGTGGAATAGTCTCTTCTTTTGTTCCAAACTTTATAGGAATAGGCATAAATTTATTATACTTTATCAAAAGTTCTGAGATTCTGCTTTCTTCAAGAAATTCTTTAGAATCTTTATCAATATGTAATATTATTTCTGTTCCTCTAGTCTTTTTATCAGATTTATCTAGGGTATAATTTGGAGAACCATCACATGTCCAATGTGCTGCAGGTTTATTTTTATAAGATTTTGAAATTATCTCTACTTTAGATGAGACCATAAATGCAGAATAAAAGCCTAGACCAAAGTGTCCAATTATTCCTGTATCTTTTCCTGAGTCTGTATATTTCTCTAAAAATTCTTCAGCACCAGAAAATGCAACCTCATTGATATATTTTTCAATTTCTTCGGCACTCATACCAATACCTTCATCAATAATGTGAAGTTTTTTCCCTTTTTTATCAATTTTTACTTCAATTTTAGGATCATTTAATTCTATTTTTTCTTTTCCAGCTCTGGATATATGTTTTAATTTTAAAGCAGCATCAGTTGCATTACTAATAAGTTCTCTAAGAAAAATTTCATGATCACTATACAAGAATTTCTTGATTAGCGGAAAAATATTTTCAACCGAAACATTAATATTACCTTTTTTCATTTTTTACTATTTTTTATTATCATTATTCTAATGTCAATAAAGATGCCAAAATTAATATACTGACAAACTGACATAACTAATAATTACCCCTTATTTCTAGACAAATAAAGTCCTACAAATGTTATAAGTCCATTTATAGGTAGTAATTCATACCCAAACTGATAGAAGTTAGATAAGGCAAAGCTTTTAGCACACAACCATTTTTCTTGAGTACATTCTATAATATTTAAATCCAAATTATATGCATATAAGGTAGGAGATATACTTAAAATATATGTTAAAATTGGAGCAAGTATTACTATAGCATAAATATATTTTTCTCTTAGACTATAGTTAGTATATAATCCAAAGGCAAATAATCCAAGTAAAGGACCATAAGTGTAAGAAGCAACTGTAAGAAGACTGTCAATGATATTACTACTGAGAACATATTTAAATAATATGATTATTAAAATTAGAGTTATACTCATTAGTACATGTACTTTTTTTCTAATACTTTTTTGTATGCTAGCATTTTTATTTTTAATATCAATAAAATCTATACAGAATGAAGTAGTAAGTGAAGTCAATGCGCTATCTGCACTACTATAAGCTGCAGCTATAAGACCAAGAATAAAGGTGATAGACAACAATACACCTAATTCACCATTTAGTGCAATTTCAGGAAATAATAAATCAGTTTTAGGTTGACCATTCAATAGAGGCATTAATATTTCATTTTTATTTTTAAATATGAAAAGAAGACTTCCAAGTATCATAAAAAAATAAGTAACAATAACTAGCACAATACTAAAGACAAACATATTTTTTTGTGCATCTTTTAGGGATTTACAAGTTAGATTTTTCTGCATCATGTCTTGATCCAATCCAGTCATACAAATAGTAACAAACATCCCTCCAATAAACGATTTTAAAAAATGATGCCTCTCCATTATATTATCAGTAAAAAATACTGTATTGTAATTACTAAACTCCTCAGATTTTAAAAATTCAATGAAACTCCAGTTTAGATTGTTTAATAATTCAAAAATTGATATAAATACAGCTAGAATCATAAAGAATGTTTGTAAGGTGTCAGTCCAAACAATAGTCTTTATTCCACCTCTATATGTGTAAATCCAAATTAAGATAACTGAAATAGTAACTGTTACAGGAAAAGGAATATTCCATTGATCAAAAACAAACTGTTGTAATACAATAGAAACCAAGAATAATCTAAATGATGCGCCTAAAAGTCTAGAAATAAAAAAATAAAAAGCACCAGTTTTGTGAGCAACTGTTCCAAACCTAAAATTTAAATATTCATAAATCGAGGTTAAATTAAGTTTGTAATATACAGGTAACAGTACTTGGCTAACAATTAAATAACCAAAGAAATAACCAAAGACAACTTGTAAATAACTAAACTGAGAACTTTCAATCCATCCAGGCACTGATATAAATGTAACACCCGACAAAGATGCTCCTACCATTCCAAATGCTACTATATACCATGGAGCATTTTTTCCGGCACTAAAAAAAATAGAATTACTATCATTCTTCCCCGTCATATATGAAATTGCAAAAAGTAGGATGAAATATCCAACAATAAGAATTAAAATATTGCTTGCGTTCATTAGGGAATATAATTATTTAAATTACATATTATTTGTATGATTTGCCAAATAATTCTTTATTAGAAACGTTTTATTTTTCAATCTGTAAAATTTGTAAGTTTGCTAAATGGAATTTTCATCAAAACTAATTGAGACGGCTGTTAATGAAATATCAAAATTGCCAGGTATTGGTAAGAGGACTGCATTAAGACTTGTATTATTTCTTTTAAGGCAACCATCTGATCAATCAAATGATCTTGCTAAAGCTATTTCTGAAATGCGTCATAAGGTAAAATATTGTAAAAATTGTCATAACATATGCGATAATGAATTATGTAATATTTGTTCAAATCCTAAAAGAGACAATTCCGTTATATGTGTTGTAGAAGATATTAGGGATGTTATGGCAATTGAAAATACTAGTTCATATAAGGGTTTGTATCATGTTTTAGAAGGAAAAATATCTCCTTTAGATGGAATTGGACCTAATGATTTAAATATACCTAGTTTAATAGATAAACTTGATAAGGGAGGAATTAGTGAGGTAATATTTGCATTGAGTTCAACAATGGAGGGAGATACCACTAATTTCTATATATATAGGCTTATTAATAAATTTAATATTATTACATCAACAATTGCAAGAGGAATTTCAATAGGTGACGATTTAGAATATACTGATGAAATTACATTGGCTAGAAGTATAACCAATAGAATTCCTTTTGAAACTTCAATAAAAAATTAGATTTGGATTTATCAGTTATTATAGTTAGCTATAATTCTAGATTCTTTCTAGAATTATGTTTAAGAAGCCTTAAAGATTCTTTAAATAAAATAAAATCAGAAATAATAGTAGTTGATAATAACTCAAATGATGATACAATTGATGTGATTGAATCATTTTTTTCTGAGGTTATTTTAATAAGAAATAAACATAATGTAGGTTTTTCTTGTGCAAATAATTTAGCTGTTAAAAGGGCTAAGGGTGAAAATATTTGTTTCTTAAATCCAGACACTGTTGTTCCAGAAGATCTTTTTCATAAGATAATAGACTTTAAAAAATTAACTAAAAATGTAGGAATAATCGGTTGTAAGATGATTGATGGCCAAGGTGTTTTTTTACCTGAAAGTAAAAGAAACTTACCTCATACATCAATGGTAATTAAAAGGTTTCTTGGTTTAAAAAATGATTATTATTCAAATAAACAATCAGAAGACGCCATTGGTCAGGTAGATGTATTATGCGGAGCAATAATGTTTATGGATAAACAAGTATTTGAGGAGATAGGGGGATTTGATGAAAAATATTTTATGTTTGGAGAAGACATTGATCTATCATATAAAATACTCAAGAAAGGTCTAAGAAATTATTATTACGGAGATTCATCTATAATACATTATAAAGGTGAGAGTACTAGTAAAATTTCTAAATATTACAAAAGTTTTTATGGGGCTATGGGTATATATTATAGAAAGCATATAGCTAAAAATATCTTTAACAAGATCTTGTCATTTGTGCTACTTGAATTAATTATATTTTTTAAATCATTTATGATTACATCTAGATTCAAATATGCTACTAAATCCGAAGACTGTTATTTAATATCAAACAAAGATTATGTGGACTTACAAAATAGAATTTCAATAAAAACAGAATCAACTCAAATACTTTCTAAAAAATTAGAAAACTGCGAAATTATTTTTGATTCTAATTGTATTTCATTTATTAAAATTATTTCCACAATGCAAAGACTATCAAAGAATAATGGAGTCATATTTAAAATTATACCAAAAGCATCTAATTACCTAATAGGAAGTAATAGTTCTAGAGAACATGGTCAAGTAATTTTATTTGATTTAAATAAATAATTTATTACATGTTTTTTCATTAATTTAGTTCGGCATTTTAATCAATAGTATTTTACTGTGGGCAAGTTTAAATTGAAATTACCAAAGATGGGAGAAAGTGTAGCAGAAGCTACTTTAATTTCTTGGTTAAAAGATATAGGAGATAGTATAGATATGGATGAGGTTGTAGTAGAAATTGCAACAGACAAGGTTGACTCTGAAGTACCGTCTGAACATAAAGGAATTTTGATAGAAAAATGCTTTAAGATTAATGAAGTAATCAAAGTAGGCGAAACAATAGCTATTATTGAAACTGAATCTGAAATTAAAACTACTGAAACAATAATTGAAGTAGATCAAAACAACAATTCAAATAACGTTAATAATAAATTAGAGAATAAAATTATTCCAGAAGATAATATTCCTAGTAAAGAAAGTGATACTTCATTAAAAGATAGTTCTAATAATAGATTTTATTCTCCTTTGGTGAAAAATATAATTAAAAAGGAAAAAATTGCTGATAATGAACTTCAGTTAATAAAAGGAACGGGTAAAAATAACAGAATAACAAAATCGGATATATTAAATTATTTAAAATCAAGATTAAAGCAAGAAGATACAGCTATCTCTGATATCCATATAAGTCCAGAAATAAACATTGATAGAATTGAAAATGATCAAATAATTGAAATGACTAAAATGGGAAAGATTATCTCAAAGCATATGTCAGAATCAATTAAAATTTCTGCTCATGTTCAATCTTTTATAGAAGTAGATGTGACAAAAATATGGAATTGGAGAAACAGAGTAAAGGATAACTTTCAAAAGAGAGAGGGTGAAAAATTAACTTTTACCCCAATCTTTATAGAAGCAGTTGCTGTTAATTTAAGATCATTTCCTATGCTAAATATATCTCTTGATGGTGAGAATATTATAGTTAAAAAGGATATTAATATTGGAATGGCAACAGCACTATCAGATGGAAATTTGATTGTTCCAGTTATAAAAAAAGCTGATCAGCTTAATCTAGTAGGAATGACAAAAGTTGTTAATGATTTATCATTTAGAGCAAGAAATAATAATTTAAATCCAGATGATGTTTATGGAGGAACTTATACTGTTACTAATGTAGGAGTATTTGGCAGCGTAATGGGAACACCAATTATAAATCAACCTCAGGTAGGAATACTTGCATTAGGAGCTATTAGAAAGGTGCCTGCTGTAATAGAAACTGATCAAGGTGATTTTATTGGAATAAGACATAAAATGTTTATATCACATTCCTATGATCATCGTGTTGTTAACGGTGCATTAGGTAGTAAGTTTATAAAAGGAGTAAAAGATTATTTAGAGTCTTGGGATGTCAATAGAGAAATTTAATAAAAATGAAAATTATTTGTGTTGGAAAAAATTATGCGGATCATATAAAGGAGATGAATGCTATTCAACTTTGGGATACAACCAATCCTAAAGAACCTGTATTATTTCTAAAACCTCAAACAGCTATTATTAATAAAAGACAACCTTTTTTTATTCCAAGTTTTTCTAAGGAGATACATTATGAGTTAGAGATAATTGTTAGAATTAATAGACTTGGAAAGTTTATTAAGAGAAAATTTAGCCATAAATATTATGAAGAAATTGGCCTTGGTATAGATTTTACAGCTCGTGATTTGCAGTTAGAATTAAAGCAAAAGGGTTTGCCTTGGGAAAAAGCAAAAGCTTTTGATGGTTCTTGTCTTATAGGAAAGTGGAAAAACAAAAAGGATTTCAATAACATTAATGATATTAATTTTAAATTAACAAAAAATGATGAAATTGTTCAGAATTCAAACACTAGTTTGATGCTCTGGAAAATTGACGAATTAATTGAGCATATATCTAAATTTTTTACATTAAAAATTGGTGATGTGATTTTTACAGGAACACCTTCTGGAGTAGGAAAAGTTCAATTAAATGATAAATTAAAAGGTTATATGGATGATAATGAGCTTTTATCAATTAATATAAAATAAAACTAATGTCTTCTTTAGAAAAAGAAATAGCATCTAAACTTAAAAAGTTAAATAAAACCCTCTCTATTGCAGAAAGTTGTACAGGCGGATCAATATGTAGTAAGATTGTTTCCAATCCAGGAGCCTCAACTTATTTTAAGGGTGGAGTAGTTTGTTATTCAACAGAGTCTAAAGTAAATATTCTTGGTATTGATAGAGAATTAATTAAGAAGAAAAGTATAGTTAGTGTTGAAGTAGCTGAGAGGATGGTAAAGAAGGTAAAAAAAATGTTTAATACAGATTTTGCTATAGCTACTACTGGAAATATAGGTCCAACAAAGGGGGATTCAAATGCGCCTATTGGAAAGGTTTATATATCCTTTGCAAATGATGAAATAATTAATACATTGGAATTTGATTTTCAGGGAGAAAGAGAGTTTATTATAAAAAAGGTAGTTGAAAAGACTTTTGAATTATTAAATGATAAATTAAATGGATAATAAGAATTCCTCAATATTAGCTACATCCAAAGGAGCAAAAAAACTCAATTAATCATCAGAAAATTAAAAAAATATTGTAAATTCGCCGCTGATATTTTATAAAATAAATTTATTATTGTTATGTCTAGAACTTGTGAGATTACTGGCAAAAAAAGCATGGTAGGAAATAATGTTTCCCATTCTCTTAATAGGACTAAACGTAGATTTAATGTTAATCTGATAAAAAAACGTTTTTATATTCCTGAAGAGGATAGATGGATTACATTAAAGATATCTACTTCTGCTTTAAAGACTATCAATAAGATTGGTATTCAGGCAGCTCTAAAAGATGCTAAACTTAAAGGATTTATTAAATAATCTTTATAATGGCAAAAAAAGGAAATAGAGTTCAAGTAATTTTAGAATGCACAGAGCATAAGGATAGCGGTATGCCAGGGACTTCTAGATATATTACTACTAAAAACAAGAAAAATTCACCTGATAGAATTGAATTAAAGAAATTTAACCCAATTCTAAAGAAAATGACATTACATAAAGAAATAAAGTAAATTCTATATTATGGCTAAAAAGGCGGTAGCAACACTTCAAACAGGCTCAAAAAGACTTACAAAAGCAATCAAAATGGTTAAATCTCCAAAATCTGGAGCATATCTTTTTGTTGAGTCAATTTTACCGGCTGAAAAGGTCAATGATTTTCTAGGAAAAAAATAAACATTAATTTTTCATATCTTTTTAAGAGCTTTTTAAACCAAAGCATCATTTGTTATATATTTACGTATAATAATTTACACAACTAAAATATGGGTTTTTTCAAAAAATTATTTTCCATTTTCAAGAAGAAAAAAAAATCAAAAGAAGACGAAATAGATAAGGATGAAATACAAAAGGAAGATATATTAGAAGTTCCTGAACCTGAACCAGAGCCAGAGCCTGAACCAGAGCCTGAACCAGAGCCTGAACCAGAGCCTGAACCAGAGCCTGAGCCTGAACCAGAGCCTGAGCCAGAACCTGAGCCAGAACCAGAGCCAGAACCAGAACCAGAACCAGAACCTGAACTTGAGCCAGAACCAGAGCCTGAACCAGAGCCAGAGCTTGAACCAGAGCCAGAGCCTGAACCAGAACCAGAGCCTGAACCAGAGCCAGATCCAGAACCTGAGCCAGAACCAGAACCTGAACCTGAACCGGAAGTAGAACCTGAACCAGAACCAGAGCCTGAGCCTGAACCTGAACCTGAACCAGAACCTGAGCCAGAGCCTGAAGAAGAGACTAAGAAAAGTAAAGAAGGATTTTTTAAGAGATTCTTTTCAAAGAAGAAGAAAGAAACATTAGACAAGGGTTTAGAAAAAAGTAATACCTCTTTTTTATCTAAATTAAATAAACTAGTTATAGGAAAATCAAAAATTGATGCTAGTGTATTAGATGAACTCGAAGAAGTATTAATCACCAGTGATGTAGGTGTTAATACGACTATAAAAATAATTAAAAGAATAGAAGACAGGGTAGCTAAAGATAAGTATAGTACTACCAAAGAATTAAACAATATTTTAAAAGAAGAAATAGCACAATTACTATCTAAGAATAGTAATGGTGAATCTGTTGACTTTTCTATTCCTGAAACCAAAGGACCATATGTTATTATGGTAGTTGGTGTTAATGGAGTAGGCAAAACAACAACTATTGGAAAATTAGCAAATCAATTTAAAATGCAAGGATTAAAAGTTGCTATTGGAGCAGCAGATACTTTTAGAGCAGCCGCAATTGATCAACTAAATGTTTGGGCTGAAAAAGTAGACATTCCTATAATTAAACAAGAAATGGGAAGTGATCCGGCATCTGTTGCTTTTGACACTCTTAGTTATTCTAAATCAAATAATGTTGATGTAGTATTGATTGATACAGCTGGAAGATTACATAATAAGATCAACTTAATGAATGAATTAAGTAAAATAAATAGAGTAATGCAAAAAGTTATAGAAAATGCACCTCATGATGTATTACTTGTTTTAGATGGTTCTACCGGTCAAAATGCATTCCAACAAGCAAAAGAATTTACTAAGGCAACTGAAGTAACCTCATTAGCAATTACTAAATTAGATGGTACGGCTAAAGGAGGTGTTGTTATAGGGATTAGTGATGAGCTCAATATACCTGTAAATTATATTGGAGTTGGTGAAGGTTTAGAGGATCTACAAGTATTCAATAAATATGAATTTGTAGATTCTTTATTTTAAATAAAATTTTTGAGAACAAAATCTTTAGATAAGAATATTATAAATGTTATTACACTTGGTTGTAGTAAAAATATTTATGATAGTGAAGTTTTAATGGGACAGCTTAAAGCCAATAAAAAAGAAGTTGTTCATGAAGACCAGGGTAATATAGTAGTTATTAATACTTGTGGATTTATTAAAAATGCAAAAGAAGAGAGTATTAATACAATTCTTGATTATGTAGAGAAGAAGAAAAAAGGAGAAATTGATAAAGTTTATGTTACAGGATGCTTAAGTGAAAGATATAAATCAGATCTAAATAAGGAAATCCCAGATGTTGATAAGTATTTTGGAACTACAGAAATGCCTAATCTTCTTAAAGAATTAGGTGCAGATTATCTTCATGAATTACTAGGAGAAAGGTTGACTACTACTCCAAAGAATTATGCATATATGAAAATTTCAGAAGGTTGTGATAGACCCTGTAGTTTTTGTGCAATTCCATTAATGAGAGGAAAACATAAAAGCAGACCAATTGAAGAAATTATAACTGAAGCTACTAAATTAGCAAAAAAAGGAGTTCAAGAATTGATTTTAATAGCCCAGGATTTAACATACTATGGCTTAGACCTTTATAAAAGGAGAAATTTAGCAGAACTGTTAAAATCATTAGTACGTGTTGATGGAATTCAATGGATAAGATTGCATTATGCATTTCCAACAGGATTTCCATTGGATGTATTAGAAGTTATAAAATCAGAACCAAAAGTCTGTAATTACATTGATATGCCTCTTCAACATATATCTGATAAAATATTGAAAAGTATGCGAAGGGGGGGGTCCAAAGAAAAAATTAATGAGTTAATAAAAAAAATAAGAAATAAAGTTCCTGGTATTGCAATTAGAACTACTATAATTGTAGGTTATCCTGGTGAAACCGAATCAGACTTTAGTTTATTAAAAGAGTGGATTAAAGAGATACAGTTTGATAGGCTAGGATGCTTTACATACTCTCATGAGGAAAACACTCATGCTTATAATCTAAATGATGATGTACCAGAAGATATAAAAAGAAAACGTGCAAATGAAATACTTGAAATTCAATCACAAATTTCCTGGGAACTAAATCAAAAAAAAATTGGTAAAGAGTTAAGTGTAATTGTAGATAGAAAAAGAGGAAATTACTATGTCGCAAGAACTGAATTTGACTCACCTGATGTAGATAATGAAGTTCTAATTGATGCAAGAAATCTATATCTAAAAGTAGGTGATTTTGTATCAGCTAAAATTATAGACGCTTCTGACTATGATCTATATGCTATTGTAAAATAATATATTATTAGTCTATAAAGAATATAGAATTAACTAAAAATAATTTTCCGTTTTCCCAAAAACTTCTAAAAAGTGGATTGTCGGCAAAATAAATTAAATTTCCTTTGCCAAATTTTTCATGACCAAATATCATAGTATTATCCAATTTTAATAAAGCTTTTTTTCCACTATATCCAGATACTGGTTTAGGATTATCTTTTATAACTCCGACATTATAACCCTTTTCAAGTAATTCATAAGAACTTGAACCAATTTTTAAGGAATAATAATCTTTCGAATATCCAAAAGCCATAGGATGGGAATTGTCTAGCTCAACTTTAAAAATTGCTCCAGAGATTATATTATTAACTCTATTTCTTCTTTGATCTTTATAAAGTATTTTTTCTTCTGTTAAATCTGTATTATTTGTCTTGGATTTTAGTTTAAAACTCTCACTATTACTAAATATGCTAAGAGCTTTACTAAATGCTATTATTTTACCACCATTTTTTAGCCAAGATTCTATTTTTTCTGTATTTTTTTCGTTCTTAATAGAGAAATAATTTCCATCAGGTATTATTAAAACATCAAATTCATTAATATCTATTCTGTTAAATTTATTTATGTTTATATGAGTCAAAGGATAATTTATTTCTTGCTCAAAAAAGTACCATATTGCACCATAATTTAAAGATGAAACTCCATCACCAGTTAAAATAGCAATATTTTTATTTTCAATTAATTTTATAGAGGATGAACCTAAATCAGGACCATTATCTGACATTCCTGAATAAATTGGATTTAATTTTCTATTGTGTTTATTGGCTAATCCAATAACTTCATTAAACATTGATTCATTATTTTGATCACCTTTATAAATAATTAAAGACCCAGGATTATACTTAATTCCGTTGTTTACAAGTTCCCTTTTATTAAATCTAACTTTTAACTTTGTTGTTAATAGATCTGTCAAAAACTTAGCGTCTTTTAAATGATTCCACTTAACTCCATATGCTATAGCTTTTTCATCATACTTATTTTCTTTAATTAAGTCTGAGTATTTTGATTCTACAATTGATTTGGTAGTTACATAAGCTTCTAATCCGTATGCATATGGTAGACTCCAAGCTGTTATATCGTAGGTTATTGAATCACTAAGTTTAGCATTTTGTTCAAAAAGAACATCAACTAATTTGCCTTTGGGTTGATTTATAGAAATTATAAGGTCAGAATTTTTTATTTCTATGTTTTCATTTTCATTTTTATTATAGCTATACGCTGAAGTTTTATTCGGTTTTCCGCTAGAATAAATTATTTCATGTTGATCTAATAGCTCTTTTAATGTATCTATTTTATCTTTTTCTCCTCTTAAAATGTAATTTTTTATTTCAGAATTATTGTTAAAAAATAATTTAAATTCATCATTTAATTTTTTTGCATTAATTGATGATATTTCAACTGTTGATATTCCAGTTGTTGTATGGTGATTAACTCTATCAATTAGTGTTAAAACTTTATTTTCCGAATTTAAAATTCCTAAACCTGCAACACCTCCACCTGCTTTCTCGTATGTCATTCCAATAGCTCCTAAATATGTTGGATAAGTATCTCCATAGCTTGGATAAAGAAGATCAAATGTTTCTTTTGTAAAATATAGCCATCCATTTTGATCAAAATATTTTGCATTATTTTTTCCGATTTCTTTTTGAAAATCACGCTGCCATTTAGATATAATTTCATGATAAGGCTCAACTGCTGGTGCAAAATAGTAAGGATTATCAATTCCCTGTTCATGATAGTCTACATGAACATGAGGCAGCCATTTATTATACATTTTTAATCTTGATTTTGATTCGGTTTGAGTTATCCAAGCCCAATCTCTATTTAAATCATACAAATAATGATTCGCTCTACCTCCTGGCCAAGGCTCATCATGTTCTCTAGACTTAGAGTTTGTATTATAAGGTATTGTTACAGTTTGGTTATACCAGTTTGTATACCTGTCTCTACCATCTGGGTTTATACATGGGTCAATGATAACAATAGTATTATCAAGTAAATTTGAATTTTCAGTTAAAAGAAGATAAAGGGTTTTCATAGAAGCCTCAGTTGATGATGATTCATTTCCATGAACATTATAGCTTAGCCAAACAATGGCTATATCTTTATTTATACTAGAATTTATTTCCTTTTTAATAACCCCAGCATTACTTAAATTATTTTTTCTTATTAGGTCAATATTTTTAATATTCTCTTTTGATGAAATATATGCTAAATAAAGAGGTCTTCTTTCATAGGTTTCTCCATATTTCTCCATTTTCACATTATCTGATAATTCATTTGAAATGTAGTCAAAATAGTCTATTACTTGGCTGTGTCTAGAAAATTGAGTTCCTATCTCATATCCAAGATATTCACTTGGAGATTGAATATTTTGAGAAAAAACTTGAATATTAATAAATAGGAATAAAATGATATAGTTATAGATTGGTCTCATAAGTAAGTTTAGTTTTAGTCAAGTAAACAAATATATAAATAAAACTAATTATATTTACTTTATAAATGTTAGTAAAAGAAATCAATTATAAAGAAACATCATGCTTTAGTCCACTTTTTTGTGATTACATAAATAATGAACCAAAACTAAAAAGCTTTTATAATCAATATCCTTCAATTGATAATTTTAAAAATCAAATTGACCAAAAAAAAAGAAATTATCAAGATCAAAATAGAGAAATCATATATAAAGTAATTAAAGAGCAATATAAAGGAGTTAATTGTTCTAAAGACTTTAAGTTAATTTTAGAATCAATTAAAAACAAGAACACATTTACTATAACAACAGGACATCAGTTAAATTTGTTTACTGGACCAATTTATTTTCTTTATAAAATAATTACCACAATTAATTTATGTGAAGAATTATCACATAAGTATCCAAAATTTAATTTCATACCTGTTTACTGGATGGCAACTGAAGATCATGATTTTAAAGAGATTAACCATTTTAACTTTAAAAATACCAAAATTGAATGGGAGAGTAATCAGACAGGTGTTGTTGGTGAATTTTTAACAGCTGAATTAAAAACAGTTTTAGATGAATTAAAAAGAATTTTTCCAAATAATAAAAATTCAAATGAATTAATTGATTTGTTTAAAAATACATATTTGAAAAATAACTGTTTATCAGATGCTACAAGGAATTTTGTTCATATGTTATTTAGAAAATACAACCTATTAATTATAGATGCAAATCACAAAGATCTAAAAAATTGTTTTAAAGATTTTTTAAAGAAAGAGGTTAAAGATAGCTTTATAAAAAAATCATCTTTATCAACTATAAATAAGTTGGCAAAATTAAATTACAAGATTCAAGCACATACTAGAGATGTTAATTTGTTTTATATTGACAACAATCAAAGACAAAGGATATTAAAAAATAATAATCATTTATTTATCGAAGGAAATAAAAATAAATTAGATCAAAAAAACATCATCAAGAGAATTGAAAATAATCCTGAGAAATTTTCTCCAAATGTATTATTTAGAACAATATATCAAGAATATTTATTGCCAAATCTATGTTATATTGGAGGACCAGCTGAGGTGTCTTATTGGTTACAACTAAAAAAATCTTTTGAGATGTTAAAAATAACTTTTCCAATTTTATTAAATAGGAATTCAGTTTTATTAATATCTTCTAGACAAATGAAAAAATTAAAAAAATTAAATATTGAAATTGAAGACATTTTTTTAGATCTAAATGAATTAACTACAAAAAAAACTAAAGAATTTTCAGAATTAAATATAGATTTTTCAGAATTAAAAAATATTTTAAAGGATCAGTTTAAATATTTATTTGATATAGCATCTCAAACAGATCATTCTTTTACAGGAGCTGTTAAAGCTCAAGAGAAAAAACAGCTGGATGGAATTATTCATTTAGAAAAAAGGTTATTAAGTGCTCAAAAGAAGAAATTTTCTGATCATTTATCTAGAATTATAGAGTTAAAGAAAGAATTATTTCCATTTGAAACATTACAAGAAAGAAGGATTAATTTTTCAGAATTTTATTGCGAATACGGATATAATATTATAGAGATATTAAAGAAAAACATTAATCCACTAAATATGAGTTTTTCAGTAATTCAAATCGATTAAATATTATAATTCTATTCTTTTTTATTTATAAAATCTATTTCTATTTTTACGCATGGAAAATAATGTATTAATTATTGATTTTGGATCTCAGTATACTCAATTGATTGCTAGAAGAGTAAGAGAGTTAAATATATATTCTGAAATACATCCATTTAACAGAATCCCTTCTGACTTAAATGGATTTAAAGCAATAATTTTATCTGGAAGCCCATTTTCTGTAAGAGATAAAAATGCACCTAAGATAGATCTTGATACATTAATAAATACAAAACCAGTTCTTGCAGTGTGTTATGGAGCTCAGTTGCTAGCAAATGAAAAAGGAGGCTTAGTCTTAGCTTCCAATATTAGAGAATATGGTAGGGCAAACTTAGATTATATTAATAATGATAATTGCATATTTGACAATATTCCTAAAGGAAGCAAGGTTTGGATGAGTCATGGGGATACAATAAAAAGGCTTCCAAATAATTCTATTTTGTTAGCTAGCACATCTGATGTTGAGAATGCAGCATTTAGAATTAAGGGAAAAGATATTTATGGACTTCAATTTCATCCTGAGGTGTATCACACAAAAGATGGAAAAAAAATATTAGAAAATTTTTTATTAAAAATTTCAAAATTAAAGCAAGATTGGACACCAGATTCATTTATTGATCAAACCGTCTCATTCCTAAAATCTGAACTTAAATCAGATAAAGTAATTTTGGGTTTATCTGGAGGAGTTGATTCAACTGTAGCAGCAGTATTATTAAACAAAGCAATTGGAGATAATTTGCATTGCATTGTTGTAAACAATGGTCTTTTAAGAAAAAATGAATTTGATAATGTTTTAAACCAATATAAAGGAATGAACTTAAATGTTAAAGGGATAGATTATTCTTCCAAATTTTATGAAGCCCTAAAAGGTATAGAAGACCCTGAATTAAAGAGAAAAAAAATAGGAAAAGTTTTTATTGATGCTTTTGATTCTATGTCTAAAAAAATTGAGAATGTTAAGTGGTTAGCTCAGGGAACAATTTATCCTGATGTTATTGAAAGCATATCAGCTACCGGTAGCCCTTCAGCTACTATTAAAAGTCATCATAATGTTGGGGGATTACCAAGCTATATGAAATTAAAAATAGTTGAGCCGTTAAAATTATTATTTAAAGATGAGGTGCGCAGGGTAGGGAGTTATCTAAAAATTGATCCAGAAATTTTAGGAAGACATCCTTTTCCAGGCCCAGGACTTGGAATTAGAATTTTAGGTGAAATAAATTCTGAAAAAGTCAAAATATTACAAGAAGTTGATAATATTTTTATTAATTCCCTAAAAGATGAGGGATTATATGATAAAGTTTGGCAAGCTGGAGCTATGTTATTACCAATAAAAAGTGTAGGAGTAATGGGGGATGTGAGAACTTATGAAAGATGTGTTGTATTAAGAGCTGTTGAAAGTACTGATGGAATGACTGCAGACTGGGTTAATTTACCTTATGATTTTCTACATAAAATTTCAAATAAAATAATTAATAAAGTTAAAGGTGTTAATAGAGTTGTATATGATATAAGCTCTAAACCACCAGCCACAATTGAATGGGAATAAACAACTTAAATAAACTAATACTATTTATTATAATTGTCTTTACAGTTAGTAGTAATTTTTTTGCACAAACATTTGAAAAAAAAGTTACGTATAGATCTATTACAATTAAACAATTCGTTTTAAACAACAACATAACTGATCATGATTTTTTCTTTTTGAACTCTTCATATAGTGATAATCAATCAGAATTTAATTCTTCTGATTTAGATAAAATCATTAGTATAGGCTCAATAATTGTTCTCCCAGTAATAGAAAAAAATGAAGTTGTAAATTCAATGGATTTTATAATTCATAAAACAAAAAGAAAGCAAAATTTATCTATTGTTTCTAATATATACGGAATTAGTGTTGAAACGATATTAAAATATAACCCTGGACTTCCTAAAAAATTATTAAAAGGAGTCCAGATTAAAATTCCCAGAAATAATTTTTTATTAAAATCTAAATCCTCAAATAAAGTAAAGTTGTATAAAGTAAAACCAAGGGAGGTAAAGTGGAGGATTGCATATAAATATGGAATTTCAATTTCTGAACTAGAAATGATAAATCCTAATATGGGTGAACTGCTTAAAATGGATGAAAACATAATTGTTCCAAACAAAGAAGAAAAGGATTTAAATATTATTGATAAAAACAAAGGTTATTATGAAGTTAAATCTAAGCAGAAAATATCTGTTTTAGAAATAAAATTAGGCTTGAAAAAAAATCAAATTGTAAAACTAAACCCAAACATAAATAACCAGAATTTAATTTCTGGAATGATAATTAAAGTTCCAGCTGAGATAAGAAAAAACGTAGAATTAATAAATTTAGAAAGTATAAGTCTTATTGAAAATATCAGTAATTATAATAAAAAAAAATTAGCAGTTATGTTACCATTCAGGACAAAAAACATTGATTTTGATTCTATAGAAAAATCCAGAGATATAATTAAAAATGATAAACTATTAAACATATCACTTGATTTTCTTTTTGGTATTGAGATAGCTGTTGATTATTTTTCAAAATACGGAATTGATGTTGAAGTTAATATTTTTGATACAGGTGCAGATAAGAATATAATTCATGAATTAATTAGAAAAAATGATTTTTCCAATTACGATTTAATAATAGGGCCTTTAACCCATGATGCGTTTAATTATGTTTCCAAATCAATAAACAATTCCAATGTAAAAATTGTCTCTCCATTAAGTAGAACTGATTTAGATAATGAAAATATTATACATACAATACCTAGTGATAATCTACTATTTGACAAGATGATTTCATATATTAAAAAGGATACAATTCCATCAGAAAAATTTATAATTGCGGATTCTTATAATAGAGTAATTAGTCATAAATTAAAGAGAATATTCCCAGATGCCCATCAATTTTTTTCTAGAATTAATGATTCTGGAATTGATACGAGAACAATGGTTTATGACAGTTTAGATTCAACTTTTGTTAAAGGAAGAAATATAGTTTTTTTGGAGACTAAAGATCAAGGTTTTGTTTCTAATATAACAAGTATCTTAAATTCATTTGTAAATGATTCAACAGAAATAATTTTAACAACTACAAATAAGAACAGGTCTTTTGAAGGAGTTAATATCTCTAATTACCATATGTCAAATTTAAATTTTCATTATCCTTCTATAAATAGATCAATTGCAGAAAATGTTCAAGATAAATTTATAAAAAAATACAACTCACGATACAATTCATATCCATCAAAGTATGCTATAAGAGGTCATGATTTAGTTCTAGACTTATTAATTAGGTTAAGTTGTGGCGAATTAGATAATAATAACTTAAACTTAGTTGAATCAGAATATATAGAAAACAAGTTTAAATATGTTAAGGATAATAATGGAGTATATAAGAATATTTCGGCTTATATAATGAAATTTGAGGATTTGAAGTATGTAGAAATTGAATAGTATACTATCTCTATATATTTTTTAAATGAATCTTGATATTTACAAATATATTTAATCAAATTCATTAAATTTGTTTGCGTTTATAACGCACAATGTCATATAACACTAAATTTATTTTTGTTACAGGTGGTGTTTCTTCTTCATTAGGTAAAGGAATAATCGCGGCATCTCTTGCTAAGTTACTTCAGGCTCAAGGTTATAGAGTTACAATTCAGAAATTAGACCCATACATTAACATAGATCCTGGAACTTTAAATCCGTACGAACATGGAGAGTGTTATGTTACAAATGATGGGGCTGAAACGGATTTAGATTTAGGTCATTATGAGAGGTTTTTAAATGTTGCAACTTCACAGGCAAATAATATTACAACTGGAAGGATATATCAAAGCGTAATAAATAAAGAAAGAAAGGGTGAATATTTAGGAAAAACTGTACAAGTAATTCCTCATATAACTGATGAAATAAAAGATAGCATTCAATATCTAGCTAAGAATAATAAATATGATATAATTATAACAGAAATTGGGGGAACTGTTGGTGATATTGAATCCCTACCATATATAGAAGCTTTAAGACAGATGAAATGGGAAATGGGTGAAAAAAATGTAGTAGCTATTCATTTGACCTTGATTCCTTATCTTTCTGCGGCTAAAGAACTAAAAACAAAACCAACTCAGCATAGTGTTAAAACATTAATGGAAAGTGGAGTACAGGCAGATGTTTTAGTTTGCAGGACTGAACATGAAATAAGTGTTAGTATAAGAAATAAAATAGCAAGATTTTGTAATGTTAATGTTGATTCTGTAATTCAATCTTTGGACGTTAAAACGATATATGATGTTCCTAATCATATGTTAAGTGAGGGATTAGATAGAGTAGTTTTAAAAAAATTAGGTTTAAAAACTTCAAACCCTGATTTAAGTTCTTGGAATCAATTTTTAAATAAATTCAAAAATCCAAAGAGTATTGTAAAAATTGCTTTGATCGGAAAATACATTGAATTGCAGGATTCATACAAATCAATTTTAGAGTCTTTTATACATTCAGGAGCAGTTAACGAGGTTAGAGTAGAAGTAACGCCAATACATTCTGAACATATAAATAAAGATAATATAGTTGAAAAATTAGAAAATTTTAACGGAGTTTTGGTTGCTCCAGGATTTGGAGAAAGAGGTGTTAAGGGTAAAATTGAAGCGATAAAACATGTTAGAATAAATAATATCCCATTTTTTGGAATATGTCTAGGTATGCAAATGGCTGTTATAGAATTTTCTAGAAATATATTAAAACTAGACGGAGCCAATTCAACTGAAATGGATTTAAAAACTAAATATCCCGTAATAGATATAATGGATGATCAAAAGAACATTATTAATAAGGGAGGAACTATGAGATTGGGATCTTGGGAGTGTAAACTAAAGAAGAATAGCCTTGTATCTAAAATTTATAATTGTGATACTATTCATGAAAGACATAGACATAGATATGAATTCAATAGTAAGTATTTTAAAGATATAGAAGAAAAGGGTATGAGTATGACAGGAATTAATAGTGATACCGAGCTAGTTGAGATAATAGAATTAAAAAATCATCCATGGTTTGTAGGAGTTCAATTTCATCCTGAATATAAAAGTACAGTTCTATCACCTCATCCTCTATTTGTTTCATTTATTGCTGCAGCTGTAAAACATTCTAATAATTAATCTGAATAATATGCAAAAAAATAATGTTGATATTAATTCAATTATAGGTTTTATACTTATTGGAGTGTTATTGATGTTTTGGGTCTGGACTAACCCACCAGAACAAGCTGAAATTGTAGAGCAGGAAAATCAGCAGATTGACATAGAGGTAAATTCAAAAGATAAAGAAAATACTAATCAAAATTTTTCTATAGAAGACATTAATAATGATCTATTTGCTGATATAGATAAAGACAATTCAGATTATGTTACCGAAATTAAAAATAACATTTTTGATATTAAGTTTTCAAAAAAAGGAGGTCAAATTTCTGAGGTTGCTTTGAATAAATTTATTGATCATAAAGGATCTCCTATTTTCTTAATAAAAAATGGAAATTCAACTTTTAATATTGATTTTAAAACTTCTAATAACAGAATAATAAGCACAAAAAATCAAGATTTTACTCCTTACATCTATAAGGATGGTGAAAATGATGTTGTTTCAATGAAATTATATATTTCTGATGAAAAATATTTGGAATATTTATATGTATTAAAACCAGATGAATATGTTATTGATATAAATATAAAATCTAGAGGATTTACAGATGTTTTGAATCACAATGATGATTATAATTTTTCATGGGAATTAAATGGAATTAGAAATTCTAAGAGTATTACTTATGAGAATAGATATACAAGATTAACATATTATCATGATAGCAATAAAATTGATAAATTATCTCAAATGGGAGATGATGAAGATGAAGTAACTGATATTAATTGGATTTCATTTAGACAGCATTTTTTTAGTTCAATTCTTATTCCTTCCAATAAGACTTTTAAGTCTGCAAAAATTAGTTCTAGGGATTTAGTTAAGGATGAAGTAATAGATACATTATATACAAAACAGTATATGGCGAAAATTCCATTTTCTTATAAGAATAATGAATTTAATGAATCCTTTAGAATTTACTTTGGACCAACAGATAGTGAAGTGTTTAAAAAATATGATTTGAATTTAGAAGAAAGCATTCCTTTTGGTTGGGGAATATTTGGTTTTATTAATAAATCTATTTTTGTTCCACTATTTAGATGGCTTAGCTCAATCTTTCCATATGGACTGGCAATTATTTTTATGACTATTATTGTTAGGCTTATTTTAGCACCAGTACTTTATAAGTCTTATTTGTCTCAGGCTAAAATGAAAATTTTAAAACCTGATGTAGAACAACTAAATAAACAGTTCAAGGATAACCCCATGAAAAGACAACAGGAGATGATGTCTTTATATAGCAAAGCTGGTGCTAGTCCAATGAGTGGTTGCTTGCCCGCATTATTACAAATACCTGTATTTTATGCATTATTCATGTTTTTTCCATCAGCATTTGATCTGCGTCAAAAGAGTTTTCTTTGGGCGGAAGATTTATCAGCATATGATAGTATTTTAGAATTGCCATTTAGGGTATGGGGATACGGTGATCATGTTAGTTTATTCCCAATATTGGCATCAGTATCTATATTCTTTTACATGCAAATGACAATGGGTCAACAAACTGCATCCCAACCTCCACCACAGCAGGGTATGCCAGATATGACTAAAATGATGAAATATATGATGTATGTATCTCCACTTTTTATGTTAATTTTCTTTAATAATTATGCAAGTGGGTTAAGTTTATATTATTTCATTTCAAATATTTTATCAATTGGTATAATGTTTGTGATTAAGAACTATATTCTAGATGAGACAAAAATTCGTGAAAAAATTCAGATAAATAAAGCAAAGCCTCAAAAAGGACCAAGTCGCTTTCAAAGAAAGATGAAAAAGTTAATGGAAGAGGCAGAAATACAAAAAAGAAATCAAAACAGGAAGTAATTATAAAATTTTATCAACTTGAAAAAAATTGTAACTTTTGGAGCAAGTTCATCTTCAAACTCAATAAATAAAAGGTTAGCTACTTATGCTGCTCAACAAATACAGAATTCTAATGTTGTTATTTTAGATCTTAACAATTTTGAAATGCCTATTTATAGCGAAGATTCTGAGAGGCTTAATGGTATTCCGAAAGAAGCTTATGATTTTAAAGAAATAATTAAGGAAGCAGATGGAATTATTATTTCATTTGCTGAACATAATGGTGCATATACTGCTGCATTTAAAAATATTTTTGATTGGATTTCTAGAATAGATGAAGTAGTATGGTATAATAAACCAATGTTTTTAATGGCAACCTCTGATGGATCAAAAGGAGCATCTTCCGTACTTCAAATAGCTTATAATAGAATATCTAGAGGAAATCCTAATCACATACCATATTTCTCTTTACCTAATTTTAGTGATAATTTTGATCAGCAAGCAGGTATAAAAAATAAAGATTTGAATAAAAAATTTATTGATGCATTATCAATTTTTGTTGACTCCTTATAATGACTCATAAATAGAATAAGTTAACTTCATCCATTATTTGTAATTTTATAAAATGAAAAAAGTTGTTATTGCTCTTTCAGGCGGAGTAGATTCAAGTGTGAGCGCTTATTTATTAAAGAAACAAGGATATCATGTTATAGGCCTATTCATGAAGAATTGGCATGATAAATCCGTTACTATCTCTAACGAATGTCCATGGTTAGACGATAGTAATGATGCAATGATAGTTTCACAAAATTTAAAAATCCCATTTCAAACTGTTGATCTTAGTAAAGAATATAATACTAGAATAATACAATATATGTTTAGAGAATACAAACATGGAAGAACACCCAATCCAGATATTCTTTGTAATAGAGAAATAAAATTTGATATTTTTATGAAAATTGCATTAGATCTTGAAGCTGATTTTGTTGCTACTGGACATTATTCAAGAATTAGTAGAGAGAAGAAGGGAAAAATTATTATACACAAATTAATTTCTGGAGTTGATAAATCTAAGGACCAATCATATTTTCTCTGTCAACTTAATCAGAAACAATTGTCAAAGATTTTATTTCCAATTGGAAATTTAAAAAAAACCGAAGTGCGTAAGATTGCAAATGATATTGGTTTGGTTAATGCAGAAAAGAAAGACTCACAAGGCTTATGTTTTGTAGGAAAAGTTAAATTGCCTGATTTTTTAATGCAGAAACTTAAGCCTAAAAAAGGACTAATTATTGAAATAGATTCTTCTAGTGATTTATATAATAAAAAGGCGGATAATTCTTCATCAATAAAAGATAAATTAATAAAAGGCCTAAGGAATATCAATTACAAAATTGATGATGGGAGAGAGGTGGGTAAGCATAATGGCGCTTTTTATTTTACTATTGGTCAAAGAAAGGGATTAAAAATTGGAGGTACTAATAAGCCATTATTCGTTTTACAAACTGATGTAAAAAATAATATTGTCTATGTTGGTATGGGCAAACATCATCCTGGATTATATAGAGATGCTTTATTAGTTAATTCTAATGAGGAACATTGGATTAGAGAAGATTTAAAATTATCATTCAACAAATCTATGATTATAATGGCAAGAATTAGATATAGACAACCATTGCAAAAAGCAAAATTGTTCAAATATAAGGAAGGAATATATGTTTTATTTGATAAACCTCAGCCCTCTATTACTAAGGGGCAATTTGTTGCATGGTATATAGAAGATGAATTAATTGGTTCAGGAGTAATTTCATAATATTATGGGCTTTAGACTTTTATTTATACTTTTTTTATTCCAATATTATACATATGCTCAATTAGAAGATGCATGGGTTTATCTAAATGACAAACCCAATTATGAATATTTTATTGAAAACCCTTTACTTATATTAAGTCAAAAATCTATAAATATGAAGTCTTTAAAGAACATTCCAATAGACTTTAGAGATGCGCCTGTTAATGAATCGTATATAGAAACTATTGATAATTTTCAAGGACTGGATATTTTGTCAAAATCTAAGTGGTTTAATTGTCTGCATGTTAGAGGGGATTATGAAGAAATTGATCAACTGCGAAACTTAGATTTTGTTGATAGAATAGAATATGCAAATCGATCTAATAATAGAATAAATAAAACTGAAATTGAAGATAAATTTGTGAAAATAAATTATGACCTAATCAATAGAGCTCCTTTGGATCAAATCCAAATGATTAACTTGGACTTTCTACACAGTAATGGCTTTACTGGCAGTGATATTTCAGTAGGTGTATTTGATGCGGGTTTCAGAAATGTTGATACAATGGAAGGATTTCTTAGACTGAGGAGTTTAGGAAATATAAAGTATATATATGACTTTGTTGATAGAACTGAAAATTTGTTTGATTATAATGGTAATTCTCATGGAACAAATGTTTTAAGTATAATTGCTGGATATATTGAAAATGAATATTATGGAACTGCAATTGATGCTGAATTTTATTTATTTAGAACAGAAGATGTTTCTTCAGAAAATCCTGTTGAAGAAAGCTATTGGGTTGAAGCTATGGAGAGAGCTGATAGTTTAGGTATAGATATAGCTAATACTTCCCTTGGATATAGAACATATGATAACTCTAATTACAGCTATTCTCAAGAAGAAATGGACGGAGCTACTGCATTTATCACTAAGGGTTGTAATATTGCTTATGAAAAAGGTATAATACTAGTGAATTCTGCTGGAAATTCTTCAGTCAATGGTGTTATTGCACCAGCTGATTCTAAAGGTGTTCTTTCTATTGGAGCAGTTGATGGATTTGGGAATTATGCTTCTTTTAGTTCACAAGGAAACAACTTTCAACAAGTTATAAAACCCGATATATCAGCACGTGGATCAGGAACGTATTTAATTAATTCTTTAGATAATCTTGTCCAAGGAAGTGGAACTTCTTATAGTTCTCCAATTATTGCTGGCTCAATTGCTTGCTTATTGCAGGCATTTCCAACATTAAAAAATAATCAAATAATGAACATTATTAGATATACTGCATCTCAATTTCAATATCCTGATTATTATTTAGGCTATGGAATACCTAATTTTGAATTAGCATATCAATTAGCTTTGAATGCTGAGAAAAATCCTATTATTATATTCCCCAACCCTGTTGATGATATATTAAACATAGTATCAACTATTGATGGATACTTGGAGACAAACTTATTTGATATGTCAGGCAAATTATTGTTCTCAAATATAATTAATGGCATAAATAATGTATTGCTTATGCAAAATTTTCAAAAAGGAATTTATATTCTTGAGATAAAATCAGAATATGGTGATTCAGAAATATTTAGATTAGTAAAAAAATAACAAATTTTAGTTAATTTTCTGATTTATCATATTGACTTAAAATAACTACTGAAAAAATTCCAATTAATATAAATAATATTCCTATAGATGTTTCTTGATTTAATTCAGGAATATATCTTTCAATTTTCCCGCTTTCAACCATATCATTTTTCCACGGCCATATAACTCCAAGGGAGCCAATTATAAATCCAAGAATTATCGAGTAACACAATTGATCATATTTCTTTAAAAAGAAACTTAGAATTTTTGACAATACAATTAGTCCTGCCATCGATCCAGCAGCAAACACTGAAATTATCTTTAGTTTATTTATTCTATCAATATTATCAACAAAAGAATAATCACCATTTATCATTTCAAAAATAGAATCGTATAATGCATTCACGGAGTCTACCAGTAAAAGAACGTAATTCCCCATCAGTATAAGAATAAATGAACCAGAGAGACCGGGTAAAATCATTCCGGAAACACTAATCACACCGCATATAAAAACAAAAATTAAATTATCATTTTCACTAGCTGGATTCATGATGCTTATTCCTACACCTATTATTATGCCAAAAAGGAGAATAATTATATTTTCTCTAGTCCAGCTATTTATTTTCTTTTTTAGGTGATAAACAGTACCAATAATAAGGCCAAAAAATAAACTCCACACATATATCTCGTATCTTTCTAATAAGAAGTCAAGTAATTTTGATGTTGAAAAGTAACTAATTACTATACCCAAAAGTATGAGAATTAAGAACTGTCCATTAATGTGATTGTAAAACCTTGCTAATTTTCCAGAAAACAAAAATTGTAATGCTTTCCTATCTATTTTTTTTAGAGAAAAAACAAGTTCTTCATAAAATCCAATAGCAATTGCTACAAGACCACCAGAAACTCCTGGTATCTTGTTAGCAGTGCCCATCAGAATTCCATTAATTAGTATGGAAAGTGAAGAATATAAATTTCCAGATTTTTTCAATTATTTAATTTTTGAATCTTTTCTACTGAAAAAATTAATAAAAAACCAATTGAAATTAAAATTATTGAACATAAAAGATAATTTTCTCCTAAATAAGATGATGGCAAAATATTCTCTCCAATTGCTGATTTCCAAGGCCAAACTTTGCTTAATGAACTAATAACAAAACCTAAAAGAATACAATATGTTAGGGATGAGTTTTTACTAAACATCCATTTTATTATTTTACTAAAACTTAATAATCCTATTATAGCTCCTGAAGTAAATGTTATGATTTTGTCAAATTCTAAATTATTAACTGCATTAATCATTGTAGAATATAAACCTAAAATAACTAATATAAGTGCTCCTGAAATACCAGGTATAATCATTGCTGATGCAGCTATAATTCCACATGCTAAAATATATAAAAGACTAATGTTTACATTATCAATTACATTTATATTAGTTAAATAGAGAGAGAAAACTATTGAAATTATTACAAATATTATATTAATAAAATTCCAGGATTTTACTAATTTAAATATTACATATATAGTTGCTAGTACTAGTCCTAAAAAAAAAGACCAAATTAAAATCGGATATTTATCAAAAAAATATGCAGTTAGCTTAACAAATGTTATCAAGCTAACCACTATGCCAGTTATTAAGGATAATAAAAAATTTCCGTTAAGTTTTTTCCAAAAAGAATCAAAGCCATTGTCTTTAAGATCCTTTAATAGCGATATATTGATATTACCTATTGTATCAATTAATTCTTCATAAATACCTAATAGCAAAGCTATTGTGCCACCTGAGACCCCTGGAACTGCATCAGCAGCACCCATTGCCATTCCTTTTAGAGTTAATATTAAATAGTATGAAAAGTTTTTTTTCACAATAAAGTTTATGATGAAATTAGTGTTAAGCTACTAATTTTTTGCTGAAATTAGTGAAGCGCATTTCAAATATAATTTCCAGTATTTAGGTTTTTCTTGATTTATCCTAATAGCTTTCTCTATATAATCATTTGCCTTTTTGTAGTTTTTGTTTTTTAAAAAATACTTAGCTAATCTATACCAAGCTTTATCCATTGATGGGTCATAATGCACAGATTTATAGTAATATGCTAATGCATTACTTGTAATGCCTATTTTTTCATAACAATGACCAATTTCTAGCATAGCATATGAAGAAGTTTTATTTACGGATAATAATCTTTTATAGATTATTATGGCTTCTTCATATTTATCTAATTTTTCTAAGATTTTACCTTTGTCTATATATGGGCTATTGAAATTTTCATCTGATATAATTGCATAATCGAAAGAATTTAGAGCTTCTTCATATTTTTTCAATGAAACATATTGTTTACCTAAATTATACCAAGATATTTTACAGTATGGATTTTTATCAAGATAATTATTTAAAAAACTAATTGAATTAGATTTTGTATTTAGCATCTCAAAACAATATATAATATTATACAGGGTTCCATGGTCTGATGAATTGTGGTTTAAGCTATTAATAAAATTTGATTTAGCTTTTATGAAATTTTCAAGAAGTAAATATTCAATGCCTATTAAATAATATATCTCATTTTTATTTTCTGTCATAGTTAATATTTTATTCAAATACTCTACAGCTTCATAGTGTAATTTTTTTTTAGATAAAATATTTGCCTTAACTATACATATTTCTTCATTTAAATTTTCATTAATTAATATTGAGTTCAACAATTCATCAGCTTCATTTATTTTGTTTTCGTGAATATATAATTCAATTTTTAGTAAAATAAGATTGACCGAAGCAGGGTGTTGTTTTAATGATAAATCGATTGCTTTTCTAGCATATTCAATTTTACCATTCTCTAAGTAATAGTCAACTATACTCTCAAACTCAAATGAATCAAAAAAAAGTAACGAATTATCATTAATCATTTTTTCGAATCTATCGATAGAGAATTTTACATCATTTATATCCATATAGAAAATACCTCTATATCAAAATTAATGCAGAATGAAGTCAGTATATCTCTTTTAGAGTTTATTTCTTAACAAACTAATTAACATCTTAAATGAGTTTGTTAAGAATATCAATAATAATTTTACACCCCTTTCGTATTTCTTTATTTGAGATTGTAAGTGGCGGTGTTATTCTAACAGCATTTTTATTGATTAATAACCAAAATAATAATAAACCATTATCCTTGGCCCTTAAGATTAAATTGTTAGCTATAATAGAGTTTTCCATAATTAAACATAGCATTAGTCCTTTACCTCTAATTTCTTTTATTAGTGGATGAACTAATAAAGATCTAAGTAATTTTTCTTTTTTAATACAATTATCCATTATTTTAGATGAGGATATTTTTTTTAGGGTTGCATATGCACATGAAGAGATCACTGGGTTTCCTCCAAAAGTAGTTATATGACCCATAATTGGATTTTTATGTAAACTATCCATAACCTTCTTATTAGAGGTAAATGCCCCAATAGGTAATCCTCCACCCAATCCTTTTCCATATACTACTATATCAGGTGAGCAATTATAATTTTCAAAACCAAACATTTTTCCTGTTCTTCCAATACCAGATTGAATCTCATCTAATATTAATAGAGCACCAACTTCATTGCACCTTTTTTTTACTTTTTGTAAATAGTTGTTTTTTGGAGTTATAAATCCAGCACCACCCTGTATTGTTTCAAGCATTACTGCTGCTGTTTTTGAAGAAATTTTGTTTAAGTCTTCTTCTTCATTATATTTTATAAATTTCACTTTTGGAATTAATGGCCCAAAAGGATCTCGACGATCTTTAATACCCATAAAAGTTAATGCACCCATTGTGCTTCCATGATATGCATTTGTAGAAGCAATTATTTCTTTTTTTCCGGTGTATCTTCTAGCAAGTTTTACAGCTCCTTCAATTGCTTCAGTCCCTGAATTTGTTAAATACGTAGAGTTTAGATTTTTTGGCAATAGTTTGCTTATAAGTTTAGTTAACTTAATTGATGGATCTAGGATAAATTCACCATAAACCATAACATGCATATATTTTTTAATTTGCTTATTAATTGAATTTATCAGATAGGGACTACTATGACCTAGGCTACAAACTGAAACTCCAGCAATAAAGTCTAAATAGGCTTTGTTTTTTTTATCATAAATATATGAGCCTTTAGCATATGACACTTCAATTGCTAATGGCGTAGGTGTAGTTTGAGCTTGATATTTTAAAAAATCTTTCTTAATTGTTATAATTAATTTATTTGTAGACTCTTGATTTTTGTCAGAATTAATTTAGGGTCATCTTTAAATAAATCACTAATGCTATTAGGTTTTTCCTCTTCTCTAAAATAGAACCCTTTTAAAAATTTTAATTCTTCTAAAAAATCATCTTCCGGATAAATGTTTCCATCAATTTGGTTAATTTTTTTAAATTTTTTAATTGAGTTGTTATCTAACAATATTTGTATTTTTCCGGATTTTGATCTATCTATTCCTACTAATTCATTTTCAGAATTTCTAAGGTAATAAATTGATTCAGCATTCTTTATAATATCAATGTTTTTAAGTTCATTGTTAATAAAATTTCCATATAATTTTTGACCTGAAATCTGATTAAAACCTGTTCCAAGGCTATCTTTATTTATTATAAAGGCATTGTTAAAAACTAATAATGAGTCCAATTGATCATTATCTATATTAAATAATAGATGAATTGAATCACCAGTTATTTGATTTTCTAGATTCCACAGAATCGGTTTTTTTGTTTTTATGAATGGATTTGTTAATTGATCATTGATATTTATTAATTGTGCTATACCATTTTTTTTATTAAAATGAATTGAATCTGCCTTACCACTTAAATCAGACTTATAGATTTTCGCATTTTTAAAAGCCCTTATAATTCTATTCTCTTCATTGCCTGTCATTATAATGGTATCACTATGAATATAAATTGAATCTTTTTGTTGATAAAAAGCAACTAATGCCTTTTTTGTTATATACATTGAATCAATCGATTTAAAAATCTCAGCATAATGACCTGTTGTTGTAGTTTTATTTATGGTATCTGTTATTTTAATATTATTTGTTGCTGCTGCATAATTTATTTTATTGTCAAAATAGATACTATCTGCTTTTATCTTAGAGTCATTAAAGTCAATCTGAGCATTTTTAATAAAATAGCCAATATCATTATTCGTATCATAAAAACCAATTTCACAATATATTTTAGTATCCTCAGTAAAGATATCAGTAGGCCCAAAGAAATATGCTAGCCCACTTTCTGTGAAGTAGTCTAATTTTTTTGAATAAATATCATGTTTAGGTGTTTTTAAATTTATATTTTCTCTAAAGCTATATTTTTTTAAATTCATAAAGTATCTTCCAATATCACTTACAATCGTATCAGATGGCTGTTTTATCAATTTACCATAGTTATTATAATATGCTTCTTGAATTTTTCTGTCAAAAAATAGAGATTCAGTATATAATGTTGATGTAGGTTCTTTAAAAATTACATTTCCTTTTGCATATGCGAGCTTACTATCTCCATTATATTCTAAATAATTACTCTTTAGATCAATAGTGTCTCCTTGTTTTAAAATGACATTTCCATATGCTTCAATAAAATTTTTATCTTCATAAAAAAATGCCTGATTACACCACATTTTAATTCCTTCATGTGTAATAACTACTTGGCCTAAATTATCCCTTGTTAAAACAGTTGCATTAGGAAATTTTTTATTGTCTTTATCAAAAAAACCTGCGGTTTCTATTTTTATATTAGTATTTTCTTGAGATAAGAGTCTATTATTTATGTTTAGACTCAGAAGAATAAGTATGTATAATTTATTATTCAAAACTATATTTAAACAATTATTGTTTGTAAACGATCAGGACCAACGGAAATGACAGTAATTGGAATATTTAAATCTTTTTCAATATATGAAATATATTTTTTAAGATTTATAGGAAGTTTGTCAAAATCATTAATTCTTGTTATGTCATCATCCCACCCTTCAAATTCTTCATATATTGGTTTTAATGAACTATCACTAATATCATATGGCATGTATCTTATTTCTCTTGCTTTGTACTCATATGATGTACATACTTTAATTGATTTAAATCCAGATAATACATCAGATTTCATCATCATAAGTTTTGTAACTCCATTAATTTGACATGAATATTTAAGAGCTACTAAATCAAGCCATCCGCATCTTCTAGATCTTCCGGTTGTAGCCCCAAATTCATTTCCAACTTTACCCATTCTTTCACCATTACTATCAAATAATTCTGTAGGAAAAGGTCCAGAACCTACTCTTGTTGTATAAGCTTTAAATATCCCAAATACTTCTTTTATTGAATTTGGAGAAACTCCTAAGCCGGTACACGCACCTGCTGCAGTTGTATTTGATGACGTAACAAATGGATAAGTTCCAAAATCAATATCTAACAAGGATCCTTGAGCACCTTCAGCTAAAATAGAATTTCCTTTATTTTGCTCTTGTTGAATATATTCTTCAGAGTCAATGAAATTAAGATCTTTTAAATTTTTTATTGATTCAAAAAAATCTTTTTCAAGGTCATTAAAATTATAATCTAAACTAACATTATAATAATCAATTAATCTTATATGTTTTGATTTTAATTCAGAGTACTTTTCCTTCCAATTTTCAGATTCAAGATCACCTACTCTAAATCCATTTCTGCCTGTTTTGTCCATGTAAGCTGGTCCTATGCCTTTTAAAGTAGATCCTATTTTATTTTTTCCTTTAGATTTTTCACTTGCAGCATCAATTAATCTATGGGTTGGAAGAATTAAGTGTGCTTTTCTAGAAATTAGTAATGATTTCTTATAATTAATCCCCTCTGCGTCTAAATTTTTTAATTCATTTCGTAGTATCACAGGATCAATAACTACTCCATTACCTATAATATTTATTTTGTTTTCATGAAAAATTCCCGAAGGAATTGTGTGTAAAACATGCTTTTTTCCGTTAAAAACTAATGTGTGTCCAGCATTTGGACCTCCTTGAAACCTGGCAATTATCTTATATCCTGATGTTAAAACATCAACTATTTTCCCTTTTCCTTCATCACCCCATTGAAGTCCTAACAATAAATCTATAGACATTCTTTCTTATTTGTTATTTTTTTTTCCGTAAAAGTATAATGAGTGACTATCTATCATTACATTAAAAACTTCTTCAATAGTTTTTTTAATTATATCAATTCTTGGATCACAAAATTCTATAACTTTACCAGAATCAGTCAAAATAAGATGGTCATGTTGTTTGTTAAAATAACATTTTTCGTAAGTGGCTTGATTCTCCTGAGATAATTGATGTTTTCTTACTAACGAGCATTCTAATAATAGATCTATAGTGTTGTAAAGAGTAGCTTTAGATACTCTGTATTTTTTACTTTTCATTTTGATATACAGAGTTTCTATATCAAAATGAAATTCAGTATTATATACCTCATTTAATATAGCATATCTTTCAGGAGTTTTTCTATAACCTTGTCTATCTAAAAAACTTGTAAATACTTTTTTTACAATTTCGTTATTACTTGCTTTAGCCTCTTTACTCATATGACAAATTTAGTTAAAACTTAAAGTCTTTTAACTTTTTCAATTCCATTTAATTTTTTAAGTTTTTCAATTACTTTATTAAGTAAATTATTTGTTTTTACAGAAATTATAATATTCCCTTTAAAAATACCCCCATCAGTTTCAAGATTTAATTTTCGGATATTTATGTTCATATTTTCAGAAATTACATTTGTAATATTATTTAGCAAACCTATCTTATCTATTCCTGTTAAATCTATTGAAACAGTAAATTCTTCTTGCGTTGAATCAATCCATTTAGCTTTAAGTATTCTATAATCATAATTTGATTGCATTCTTAATGCATTTGGACAATTTTTTTTATGAATTTTAATTCCATCTTTTATTGTAATAAAACCAAAAACATTATCCCCTGGTATCGGGTTGCAACACGTTGATATTCTATAATCTAACTTCTCTTCATCATTTCCAAACACGAGTAAATCATACTTTTTTGTTATTTCTTGTTTGTCTGTTTCTTTGTCTTGAGGTTTACGCCTTATCTTATTTTTTATGTAGCTTATAAAGACATTGCTTCTGGATGATGCAAATTTCTTAATCATTGCATTATCAATAGTATTTATCCCAACCCTATAAAATAGATCTAAACTAGTACTTAGCTTGAAGAATTTTTGAAGTTCAGTAATCATTCTATCATTTAGCGTTAGTCTCAATTTTTTTAACTTTCTCCTCAATTTTTCTTTTCCTTCTTTAGCTAAATTCTTTTTCTCAGCATTTAAAGTAGATTTTATTTTACTTTTTGCTCTAGCAGTTGTTACATAATCCATCCAATTTGCACTTGGTCTAATTTTATCAGACGTTAAAATTTCAACTCTATCACCACTTTTAAGCTTCTTATTTAAAGGAACAAGCTTACCATTAACTTTAGCTCCTCTAGTATTAAGACCAACTTCTGTATGAATTGCAAAAGCAAAATCTAGTGGAGTGGCGTCTACAGGTAATGATTTCAATTCACCTTGAGGAGTAAATACAAAAATTTCTTTTGCATAAAGGTTTAGTTTAAATTGTTCAACAAAATCAACCGCATTAGGATCAGGATTTTCTAAAGCTTCTTGTAATTTATTTATCCATGCATCTAAACTATCATCAGATCTTTCATTCTTCTGTTTATACCTATAATGGACGGCATAACCTTTTTCTGCTATTTCATTCATTTTTTCACTTCTGATTTGCACTTCAACCCATCTACTTTTTGGACCAACAACGGTTATGTGTAATGCTTCATATCCAGTAGATTTTGGAGCAGATATCCAATCCCTAAGTCTTATAGGATTTGGAGTAAAATGATCTGTTACAATGGAGTATATTTTCCAAGCTAAAAATTTTTCATTTTTAATATTTGATTTATATATAATTCTAACCGCAAATTTATCATATACTTCTTCAAATGAAACACCTTGTTTAATCATTTTATTTCTAATAGAATAGATAGACTTAGATCTTCCTTTAATTACATATTTTAGTTTTTCTTTATTGAGAGATTTACTGATAGTTTGGTTAAATTTTTTTATATAATCATCTTGGTCTTTCTTCTTTTCGATTAATTTTTTTGATATATCATCATAGGTTTCAGGATCTGTGTATTTTAAACCTAAATCTTCTAATTCAGTTTTTATATTATAAAGCCCTATCCTATGAGCCAATGGCGCATAAATGTAAAGTGTCTCAGATGCTTTTTTTATTTGTTTCTCTACAGGCATTACTGATAAAGTCTGCATATTATGCAATCTATCAGCTATCTTGATTATTATAACTCTAACATCTTCACTTAGAGTAAGCAACATTTTTCTGTAATTTTCTGCTTGGTGTGATATGTCAGCTTTTGTACTAAGATTAGATATTTTAGTAAGTCCATCAACAATTCTAGCGATGTTCTTTCCAAATTCTTTTTTTATATTTTGAATACTATAATTACTATTATCTTCAACCACATCATGAATGAGTGCTGCAGCAATAGATATTGCATCTGAGCCAATTTCATAAGCAACTATTTTTGCTACAGCAATAGGATGGAAAATATATGCCTCACCAGAAATTCTTCTTTGATGTTCATGCGCATCTACTGCAAAATTAAAAGCCTTTCTTATCAATTTTTTATCATCACTGCTTAGTGTTTGATAACTAATCTTAAGTAGTTCTTTATATTCTTTAGTTAATGCTTTTTTTTCTAGCTCAATATCTTTGACTGCCATAAGCTAAAATTACCATAAACAAATTAATGGACAAAGGCTTTAATAAAAATTTAGGATTTATAATTATTAAAATTTCTCTGTCTTTTAGCTTCATATATGATTATAGCGCCAGAATTAGACACGTTTAAAGAGTCTATATGACCTTCCATTGGGATATATATTAACTCATTGGATTGTGAATACCATTCTTTGCTTATTCCTTTATCTTCTGATCCTAGAACTATTGCACATGCTTGTTTATAATTTATTTTTTGATATTGCTTAGAAGCTGTTAAGGAAGTTGAGAGTATTTTGATTTTAGTTTTATTAAGAAAATCTATAGTCTCTTTTGTATTAGATAAAATTATTTGATTGCTAAATAAGCATCCAATACTAGATCTAATAATATTAGGATTATAAAGATCAGTTTTTTGGTTAACAATAAACACAGCATCTACTTTTGCTGCATCAAATGTTCTTAATAATGCACCTATGTTCCCTGGTTTTTCTATTCCATCTAAAATCATAATTAGGGGAATGGTTGACTTAAATTTCAATTTTTCTAATTTGTGATTTTTTTCTTCAGCTAGAGCTATAATTCCTTCAGTACTACTTCTATAGGAAATCTTATTGTATACATTCTGATTCACTTCAATACATTCAACTTCATCTCCAACATATTTTTTAACCTCATTTATATCTATAAGAGTTGGATTAAACATAATTTTTTTGATGGAGTAATTGTTTTTAATAGCAATATTAAGTTCTCTACGCCCTTCAATTAAGAATAGTTTTGATTCTCTTCTAGATTTTGACTTCTTTAACAGTTTAGAGTATTCTTTTATTTCAGAATTAGTAACACTTGTTATTTTTCTAATCATTATAGAATTTATTATAGTTTAAAATTAAAGAAAGACTTTGACTATAACTTCTAATACCATTTTTTACTTTATTTATTTTTAAAAATTGATCATAAATTTTTTTAATTATAGACTCAAAGGGATTATTATAATTATTCCAAAATTCAAAAATTTCTCTGTAGTTAGCTAATATTCCTCTGTTAATAGAAGAAAGGTGTGAATTATATATATCCTTATTATATTTTTGTAGTTCACTTAAACACTGTCTTAAGGCAAAAGTGTGTCCAAAATATTGGTAGTATAAATTATCACTATTAATTAAGGATATATAACCAATAAAGTTAGCCTCCATTTCAGATGAAAATCCTATTTCATGTGCAATTTCATGACTCATTACCATAGGGATGCTATTATTAGGTATCAATCCATTAATATTATATTCATGTGTAAAAGGGTTTAAATATCCACTAAAACCCATATAGGTAAGGGGGTAGCTTAAGATAGATTCTTTTATATTTTCATTGTTCTTGTTATTAGTGAAAATAGACACACTTTTAAGAGATCTGATGATCAAATTATTTTCAGTATTTTTTGACATATATTTTTTGGACAATCTATTATAGTTATTAATAGCTATTCTTGAATTTTTTTTAAAATTATAGGGAAGAATAACTTTTAGTGTGTCATTTAATGTAAGTTCATTATGTAGTTTGTTAATTTTTTCAATTAATTCTGTTGTAAACTTATTTAAATCTTCATATGAATAGTTAATATCTTCAACTTGACTATTTATTGGTGTCCTGTAGTAATTAAGACCCCAGCTGAGATTAAAAAAAAAGTATATAATGGAAATGACAGCAAATATTTCAATAAATAGTTTTTTTGGATATTTTATATTTATAATAATCCAATAAATTGAGAAAAGGCCAAGAAAAAGATAGAATATATCTCCAATTGCAAATGGAATTTTAATAGAGATTGTTCTTAAAAAAGTTGAAATAAATTTATATATATAATTAGAATATATTATTTCTATTAAATCAGGATAATAGGAAAGAAATTGTATAATTAAATATTGAGGAATTAAGCTTAAGGCTAATATTTTTTTTAATTTAAGCATAAATAAAGTTAAGGAATAGATAATAAGTTAATCTATTAATTAAATTTGTATTACAAAAAAAATATATGAATAATGAAATTCGAGCTATTGAACCTAGTAGTTTATGGAATAATTTCACAGATTTAAATTCTGTTCCTAGACCATCGAAAAGAGAAGAAAAGGTTATTGATTTTTTAATTCAATTTGCTGAAAAATTAAATCTAAATTGTTTCCAGGATAGCATAGGAAATCTAATAATTAATAAACCCTCTACAGAAGATATGAAAGATTGTAAGACAATTGTTTTACAGTCCCATGTAGACATGGTTCATGAAAAAAATAATAATGTTGATTTTGACTTTGAGAATTCTGGCATAAATATGCACATTGAAGGAGATTGGGTAAAGGCTAAAGGGACTACACTTGGATCTGACAATGGACTTGGTGTTGCTTCAATTATGAGTATTTTACAGAGTACTGATATATCTCATCCTGAAATAGAGGCCTTATTTACTATAGATGAAGAAACAGGAATGACTGGTGCATTGAATCTTGATGAGCATGTATTAAAAGGAGAGATTTTATTGAATTTAGATACAGAAGAAGATGACGAGATTTGTATTGGTTGTGCTGGAGCAGTTGATATAACTATTAAAAAAACGTATTCAACTGAAGATAATAACCCAGAAAGTACTTTTATAAAAATTTTGGTTAATGGCTTAACTGGCGGTCATTCTGGAGCAGAGATTCACAAGGGGCTTGGAAATTCAAATAAAATTTTAATTTCATTATTAAAACAACTTAATTCTAAATATAATACTAGAATTAGTGAGTTTGTAGGAGGAAACCTTAGAAATGCAATTCCTAGAGAGAGTTTTTCAGTCATTCAGATTCAAACTGATGATTATTCTGAAATAGACAAAGAAATAATTAATTTTTTCAATTCAAAAAAAATAAATTATAAGAATTTAGATCCAAATTTTAATATTAGTTTATTTAATGCTAAAGGAGAATTTAAAGTGCTTGCCAAAGATGATCATCAAAAATTTATAGAATGTTTAGATGCTTGTCCAAATGGGGTGTTTTTAATGAGTAAGACAATAGATAATTTAGTAGAAACTTCAAATAATCTTGCAAATATTGTATTAAAGAATGGCTCTATTTCAATTAAGTGTTTAACTAGATCTTCAGTTGAGAATTCAAAAAATGAATTATCCAGTTTGATTAGTGATATTTTTAAAAATCAAGGTTTTAAAGTTGAATTATCTGGCGTATATCCAGGCTGGGAGCCAAATGTAAATTCAGGCATATTATCTGTTGCTGTTAATTGTTATAAAGAAATAAATAATGAATCTCCTAAGGTGAATGTAATTCATGCAGGATTAGAATGCGGAATAATAGGTTCACATTATCCTAATATGGAGATGATTAGTTTTGGACCTACAATTCTTGGAGCTCATTCACCTGATGAAAAAGCATCCATTTCATCAACTAAGAAATTTTGGAGTTTTCTCATTCAAATATTAAAAAATATTCCAATGAGAGATTAATTCTCAGCAGTTACCATTTGAATTATAAAACTTAAATCAGAATTAGGCTTGATTAGTCCTTTAGATTTATCACCATAAGCCAAATTAGATGGAATATAGCAGTAAATTATATCTCCAACATTCATAGTATAAATGGCTTCTCTAAATCCTGGAATTAATTGCATATTTGGACTTAGCTCCATACTTATAGGATCATAAAAGCCTTTACTTTCTTTTTCGACATCATATTTCCCATGCCTTTCATTAATTTTTTTATTATTAGACCAAAATAAGATACCGTTTGTTAAATAGCCATCAGCATATAGTTTCACGAGATTTCCATCTTTTGGTTTTATCCCTTTACCGCGTTTTATTATGTGTATTTTTACCCCCGACTTAGTCTTTTTCGATCTCTTATTATAGTCTTCTAATTTTATAAGATCTATCTTTGCTAAAGTGTCTATTTTTCTTATTTCTTCCTTCATTTTTCTTTCTTCCTTCAATCTTAATTCCTTTTCAATTTTATCTTTCTTGCCCCAGGTTTTAGGAGCATCAAATAATTGTGCTGCTTCACCTTTTCTTATAATATTTAACTCATTTATTACAACATCAGTAATAGGTCTGTTTCCAATTCCAGTTTTTACATTAGATATCGAATCTTGAATTTCTATTCCCTTTACTAATTGACCAAAAACTGTGTGTAGGCCATCAAGCCATGGGGCAGGAGCTTCTGTTATAAAAAACTGGCTTCCATTTGTTGCTGCACCACCATTTGCCATGGAAAGAACTCCAGGTTTATCGTGTTTTAAATTTGTAATCTCATCAATAAATTGATATCCAGGACTACCTTGGCCATTTTTTAATGGGTCACCACCTTGAATCATAAATTTATCCATAACTCTATGGAAGATCATTCCATTATAATAAGGTTTCCCTTTAAAAACTTCTTGCACGTCTGGATGAGTGCCTTCAGCTAATGCTACAAAGTTTGCAACAGTAATAGGTGTCTTTTCATAGTATAATTCAGTAACCATAGTTCCATGAGTTGTTTTAAACTCTGCAAATAATCCATCTTCAAGATCTGTATGCTTATCTTGACATGAGACAAAAAGGATGTTTAACAATAGAAAAATTAATATTGGTAATCTAGTTTTCATTTTAATTAATTTAATTCAGATTTATATTTTTTTAATGCATTTTTAAAATTAACAATTGTTGATGACAAGGAATCCTTGCTAATTCCTCCTGAAGCATTCTTATGTCCACCACCATTAAAGTTATCTCTAGAAAACTTATTTACATCAAAATTTCCTTTAGATCTAAAGGAAATTTTGATTATGTTCTCTTTTTTATCTTCAATAAATATTGAAGCAAACTTTATTTTTTTTATTGACAAACCATAATTTACAATTCCTTCTGTATCACCTTTTCTAAAATCAAAGTTATTTAGCTCACTTTTAGATAATGTGATAAAAGCTGTATTATAATCAGGTATAATTTCAATCTTATTTAATGCAAAACTCAATAACTTAATCTTTTCAATTCTATTATTATCATATATTTCGTTATGAATTTTGGATTTGTCAGCACCTTTGTCCAATAGATCTGAAATTACTTTGTGTGTTATACTTGATGTAGATGAAAATTTAAAAGAACCTGTATCAGTCATTATGCCTGTATATATAGCTTCCGCAATAGATGAATTTATTTTATCATTATTACCTAATTTTCCAATGAAATGATATATCATTTCACAAGTAGAACTAATTTTTGTATCAGAATATAGATAGTCAGCATAGTTCTTTGGGTTTTCATGATGATCAATAAGTATTTTTATAGCTTTAGATTTACTGATTAAATCTTTCATATCTCCACATCTCTCCAAACTATTAAAATCAAGAGTAAATATTATATCAGAATCATTTATAAGATTTATTTCATGATCTGAATTATTAAATATGACAATTTCATTATCATTATCAAGCCATTTTAAGAAATCAGGAAATTTATTTGGACTAATAACATTTGATTTATGTCCACATATATTTAAATAGGTATTTAGAGCCATTGAAGATCCAATAGCATCACCATCTGCATTTTTGTGGTGTACAATAACTATTTTTTTTGACTCTGATAAGATTCCTTTTATTTCTTGAATATCTTTTTTCGTCATAATTTGCGAATATACAACATAATACAATAAAGGTAATTTTTATTTTATTTACTATTTATTAAAAAGTGTTACTTTTGCACTCAAAAAATAGATGACAACAAATAGAACTTTTACAATATTAAAACCTGATTCAGTTGAAAAGGGTAACATAGGCGCAATATTTGAAAAAATAAATTCAGCTGGTTTTAGAATTGTAGCAATGAAATTAACTCAAATGAGTAATGAAGATGCAAAATTTTTTTACTCTATTCATAGAGAACGTCCATTTTTCGATGAATTAGTTTCATATATGACCAGAGGTCCAATTGTAGCTGCAGTATTAGAAAAGGAAGATGCTGTAGAAGAATTTAGATTACTTATAGGATCTACTGATCCGACTACTGCTACTGATGGTACAATTAGAAAATTATTTGCAACTTCTATTAGTGAAAATGCTATTCATGGAAGTGATAGTAATAAAAATGTACTAATTGAATCTAGATTTCATTTTTCTGAGGAAGAAATGTTTTAGTAATTTAGCAGAAATTTATCTTAATACAATTTTCTTTATAAGATCCGTTTTTAATTTCTCATTTAAAAGTTTCACAATTTTTTCTTTCCCATAACTTAATTCTTCTCTAAGAACCGAAGATTTTAACTTAATATAAAGTGTTCCATTATTTAGAGTTATATCTGTAGTATAATTAGCAACACCATTTTCCATTAGTTTATACCACAAATCTTTTACCTCTACAGTTTCTAATCCATTTCTTAGATTATTTTCTTTAATAAAGAATTTAATTAAGCTATCAATTTTTAAGTTATTCTCCATCTTTATTTATCTCTATTGGTATATAACGGTTGTATTTATAAATATAACCTTCCTTATCTAAAATAATTAGTTGTTGTGAATCAATTTTTTTTATTTTTTCAAAGTATGTTTTACTTTTATTTAAGTATCTTAAAAAAAATTCTCCATTTTCTTTTGTTACATTAAGATTAGCTTGATGAAGAGTCACCATAAATCTTCCATCAGATCTTGGAGCAACTTTTTTTCTATAACCCTCTAGATCTTTTATGTAAAAAAAATCAACTGTATTACTAAAAGGATACTTTTTTATTAATTTACCATCCTTTTTTACAGATTGAATTTCCCAGTATCCATTTAAAATTTCAATATTATTATCACCCGTGCAAGAGCATAAAATAATAAGTAAAACTATAAATGAGTTAATTTTTCTCACAGTTCAAAAATTTTATAGGATTTATTTACGTTTTTAATTGCATTTTCAGTCCTTTTCTTATTAGTATCTGAGATAAAAATTTGTTTAAACTTATCTTTATTTACTAGGTTTATAATCTGTTTTACTCTATTGTTATCTAATTTATCAAAGATATCATCTAACAATAATATTGGACTAGTATTTTGTTTTTCAAGAAAATCAAATTGAGCTAGTTTTAAGGCAATTAGAAAAGATTTTTGCTGACCTTGACTACCAAATTTCTTTACTGAAAAATCATTTTTTAAAAATACCAAATCATCTTTGTGTATTCCTTTAGAAGTATATTGAAAGATAAGATCCTTTTCAATAGAATTTTTCAATAAGTCTATAAGGTTACTATCATTAAGATCACTTTTATAAACGATATCAACTTCTTCATTGTTTTCTGATATTGTTTTATATCTATTTTTGAAAATAGGCACAAAATCATTCATAAAACTAGTCCTTGATTCGTATATTCTTTTAGACAAACCACTTAATTGAATATCATAAACATCAATTGTATTTGACTCAAATGTATTGTTTTTAGCAAAATACTTTAATAGTGAATTTCTTTGAGCTATAATTTTGTTATATGTTATTATGTCTTTTAGATAATCCTTATTTACTTGTGATATTATACTGTCAATAAATTTTCTTCTGGTATCACTTCCTTCAATAATTAAGTTCCTATCTGTTGGAGAAATAATTACTAATGGAATTAAACCTATATGATCACTAAATTTTTTGTATAGTTTATTATTCCTTTTAATTATTTTTTTTACTCCTTTTTTTAATGAAATTATTATATTCTCTTCTTTTTCATTAATTGAATACATTCCATTAATCATAAAATATTCTTCTCCATGTCTTATATTCTGAGATGGAATAGGATTAAAATAGCTTTTCCCATAGGATAAATGATAAATAGCATCAAGAATATTAGATTTTCCTACCCCATTTAACCCAACAAAACAATTGACTTTTGAATCAAAATCAAATGATTTGTTTTCAAAGTTTTTATAATTAATTAATGTTAATGTTTTTAATAACATAGTAGTTTATTAATAACAATAAAATTTTGTAGTAGTTATATTTGACCTATCCATTCAAAAATAACAAATAATTTATCCTTTTATTACGAATAAAAATTTTATTTTTACCGCTTGAATATTTAAAATTTATGGCAATTTATAAAAAAAGAGGATTTAAGAAGAAACGTTTTTCTAATAAGATAGAGGATATAGGTCAAAAGTCTGCTACAGCAAATGTTTTTAATACTCTAGATGAGGGTGCATCAAAAACTGAAAAATGGGTAGCTGATAATCAGAAATATATATTTGGGCTTATAGGCTTTATTGCAATAGTAGTTTTAGGTTATTTTGGATATTATAAATATATAAAGGAGCCTAAAGAAGTTAATTCCATGGACAGCATGTTTGTAGCCCAGAAATTGTTTGAACAAGCTCTTGACGAAAATAATGACTCCATATACAGACTTTCAATAAATGGTACTGGTAAAAAAATAGGCTTTTTAGAGATTATAGACAAATATTCAGGAACTAATGCCTCCAATCTATCAAATTACTATGTAGGGATGTCTTATTTGAAATTAAAGGATTATAAGAATTCTATAAAATATCTTTCACAATTTAATTCTGATGATCAAATATTATCTTCATTAGCAAAAGGATCTATTGGTGATTGTTTTGTCCAGCTTGATCAGTTAGAAGATGCTCTTGATTATTATGAAAAAGCAATTGATATAAATACAAATGATTATACTACCCCAATGTATTTGCTGAAAGCTGCTCATGTTTCAATGGAATTAAATAAGAATAAAAAATCCTACAATTATTTCTCCAGAATTAAATCAGATTTTCCTAATAACATTGCTGCTGAAAACATTGATGCATTTATAGCTAAGGCAAAAGCTTTATTAAAATAGAAAATGGCTACAGACATCAATAATAATTTTGACTTAGAATCTGATGCTATATCAGAAGTTTATGGAATGAAATTTGGCTTAGTTGTCTCTACTTGGAATAAAAATATTACAGATAATCTTTTTGATGGAGCTTATAAAACTTTGCTTAAATATGGAGCCAAGAAAAGTAATATTAAAAAAATTGATGTTCCAGGAAGTTTTGAGTTAGTTTATGGTTGCAAAAAAATGCAAAATAAAAATGTAGATGTTATAATAGCTATTGGTTGTATTATAAAAGGAGAAACAGATCATTATAATTATATATGTCAGTCTGTTTCAAACGGAATATCACAGCTTAATATAATTAATAATATCCCTATAGTATTTTGTGTTTTGACTGATCATAATGTTCAACAATCTATTAATAGATCAGGGGGTAAATATGGAAATAAAGGGATTGAATCTGCAGTAGCTGCAATTAAAATAGCTTCTATTAAATAGCATCTCTTTTGAAATACTATTATCTAACGGTTCGATTTTAATAAGATATTTGTTAAATTTATTCAAATTCATAATTATAGAATGGGCCTATTTAAATTAAGGAAAAATAAACGATATAATCATTCAGGAAGGTTCTCAGAAGAGAAAAGTTACGTTGGAACTCATGCAAAGCCTAGAAAAATTAAATCAAAATTTGATGAATATAGAACTACTGTTGGAGACAGTAATAGTTTTAGAAAAAAATTTGGAAATGCAGTTGAAGATTACAAGAAGAAGACTGATAGTTCAGTAAAGAAAAGATTGATTATTATTTTGATAATATTAATTGCTTTATTCTTGCTTGCTTTTATTTTGTAATGGGAGTTTTTGATTTAAAAATTTTTATTAATTAATGAAAGATATAATTCATTTATTACCAGATAATGTAGCTAATCAAATTGCTGCCGGAGAGGTTGTTCAAAGACCAGCATCTGTTGCAAAAGAATTATTAGAAAATTCTATTGACGCAAATGCTACTGAAATTACATTGATTATCAAAAATTCTGGTAAGATATTAATTCAAGTAGTTGATAATGGAATAGGGATGAGTGCAAATGATGCATCGATATGCTTTGAAAGACATACTACTTCAAAAATAAAATCTGCTAAAGATCTTTTTAATATTCGATCTAAGGGGTTTAGGGGTGAGGCTTTGGCCAGTATTGCAGCAGTATCTCATGTTGAATTAATAACAAGACAATCCAGTAATGATCTTGGAAAAATTATTAGAATACAAGGAAGTAAATTAGTAGAGAATAAATCTACAGTTTCTAAAATTGGAACATCAATTATGGTTAAAAACTTATTTTATAATATTCCTGCAAGAAGAAATTTTTTAAAATCTGACAATGTTGAATTAAAACATATAATTAATGAATTTCATAGAATTTCTATAGCTCACTCAGAGATTAAATTTATTTTTAAAAACAATGATTTGGAATTGTTTAATCTTTCTAAAAGTAACCTAAGAAAGAGAATAGTAAATATATTTGGATCAAAATCAAATGAAAAATTGGTTCCTGTAAATGAAGAAACAAATATTTTAAAAATTAATGGATTTGTATTTAAACCTGAATATTCAAAGAAATCTAGAGGTGAGCAATTTTTCTTTGTTAATAATAGATTTATAAGGAGCCCGTATCTCAATCATTCTGTAAATTCAGCATTTGAAGGATTAATTGATCTAAAATATAATCCATCATATTTTTTATTTTTGGAAGTAGACGCAAAATCTATTGATATAAATATTCATCCAACCAAAACAGAGATTCAGTTTGATGATGAGCATTCAATTTATGCAATTTTAAGATCTTCTATTAAACATAGCTTGGGCCAATTTAACATTGCCCCAATTTTAGATTTTAATCATGATAAAACTATGGAAGTACCTTATTCCTATAGAAATAAACAAGAAATCAAAGGGGTTAGCATAGATATTAATAAGAATTATAATCCTTTTGATAATAATGGTTTTAAATCTTCTGGAAATATGTATATAGATTTAGAATTGGATGAAAAGAGGAATAATATTAGTGACAACTTAGGTTCTATTGAAGAAGATAGCAGGGTAAATACTTTAGATTTTAGTAATGATGATAATTTTGAATCAAATTCAGTTTACCAATTAAATAATAAATATTTAGTTAATAGAATTAAATCAGGCATTATAATTATAAATCAGAATAGAGCTCATCAAAGAGTATTATATGAAAAATTCTTAAAGTTTATAACAATTGATGAATCTAAGCCACAAAAATTACTTCATCCATTGGAAGTAAACCTAGCAATTCAAGAGGTTGAAATACTAATTAATTATAAAAAACAACTAAAAATGTCAGGTTTTATTTTTAAAAAGGTTTCAAGTAGTGATTTATTGTTTGAAGCAATCCCTACATTTTTAGATCCAACAAGGGTAGAATCATATATACAAGATTTATTAGATAATATAAAAGATGATATTCCTGACAAAAATTTTAGTCAGTCTGATTTAACTGCAAAATTAATGTCAAAGAGTTTGGCAATTAAAAATGGGAAAAAACTATTAAAAGATGAACAGGAATATATAATGAACAGCCTTTTTGCATGTATAGAGCCAACTTTGTCTCCCTTTAATAAAAATATATATTTTACAATTACATTTGAAGAACTAGAAAAGAAATTCCTTTAATAAATTAAGATGAGATTAACTAAAACAGTAAAGCAGCTATTAATAATAAACATTATTATGTTTATAGGAACCTCATTATCTGGAGATGTAGTTTATTCTCTATTTGGGTTACATTTCCCTAAAAGTACATCTTTCCATTTTTGGCAAGTAATATCGCATATGTTTATGCATGGTAGTTTTCAACATATTTTATTTAATATGCTTGCTTTATGGATGTTTGGAATTGCAATTGAGGGAGTTTTAGGATCAAAAAGATTTTTGTTTTTTTATATTTCATGTGGACTAGGAGCTGCAGTCATTCAAATAATTTATTTGTATTTCAATTTTTACTCTAATCTAGAAATATTAATTAATGCAGGAAATGATTCATCTCAAATATTTGAAATTTTAAATCAAGGAAAATATAACACTACATGGGCTACTACATTAGGTGATGGAAAATTTTTAAGTTTTATGTCATCATTTAATTCACTAATGGTTGGTGCTTCTGGAGCAATAATGGGCGTTTTGGTTGCTTTTGGTATATTTTTTCCAGAAAATAAATTGATGTTGATCTTTTTTCCAGTCCCAATAAAAGCGAAATATTTTATTCCTGGAATTATTGTTTTAGATTTAATTTCAGCAATTTCTGGTGTTTCTGTTTTTAGCCCTAGTAATACAGCTTATGTAGCGCATTTAGGTGGAGCATTAACAGGATTTTTAATAATGTATTATTGGAAAAGAAATCAATTTAATAGTAATCGATGGTACTAGATGGAAAGTTTATATTCTAATATATCATATAGACTTAGAAATTCAAATGCATTTGAAAAAATAATTTTTTTAAATATTGGCGTCTATATTTCCTATTTAATTCTAGAACTATTTAGCTTATCATATATCAATGAATATTTTGCATTAACTAGTGATTATTTGTATAATCCATGGTCAATAATAACCTATGCTTTTATTCATCAAGGTTTTTATGAGTTAATATTTATGTTAATCTTGATATATTATTCATCTTCAAAGCTCATGAATTTGTATGGTGAAAAAATTCCAATCAGAATATTTTTTACAGGGATAATATTAGGCGGTTTATTTTTTCTTCTTTTTTTTAATGGAAATGAACCATTAATAGGATCTTCAGCAGGAGCTTGTGCTTTATTGTTTTTTATGCTTTGCTACATGCCTAATCATATTATAAAAATTTCATTTATAAAATTTGAATTTAAATATTTGATGTACTTGTTATTTTTTATGGATATTATAAGATTGTTTGCTAATAAAACCCCAGATGGAGGTCTTATTGCCCATCTTGGAGGATATTTAGCAGGTTTTTACCATTATACTTCAGTTTATGGAATAGGAGATTTCAAAAGATTTTACAAACAACGTAAACCAAGAAATAAGAAAAATAAATCTCCAGCTAATTTTTCTGAACAGAAAAGAATTGATATAATATTAGATAAGATAAGTAAAAGTGGCTATGATAGCTTAAGTAAAAGTGAAAAGGAATATTTGTTTAAATCAGACAAAAAATAAGCCTATGAAAAAATTAAATTTCTTTGATAAATTGATATATATTCTTAACTCAATTTTTGCTTTTATATTAATCTTATCATATCTAATACCCAAGATAAAACCATCTATTTTATCAAGTATTTCACTCCTAAGCTTACTAATCCCAATAATTTTTATTATTAATATGTTATTTGTTATTTATTGGATTGTTAAACTAAAAAGACAGTTCCTTTTATCTTTTATTATTCTATTATTGGGTTATAATCATGTAAAATCATTTATAAATTTTTCAAACAATTCAGAATATGTTGGTGATAATAAGATTTCAATAATGAGTTATAACGTAAGAATGTTTAATATTTATGACTGGATAAAAATAGCTAATGTAAAGGATAGTATAGCAGGTTTCATAAATAACAAAACCCCTGATATAGTTAGTATTCAGGAATATAATAATGTAGAGAACTTTAATTTAATTAATTATTCTTTTAAACATATATCTCTAAGTGGTGAGAATACAAAATATGGACAAGCAATATTCTCAAAATTTCCAATAATTAATTCAGGAAAAATTAAGTTTAGAAACTCTACAAATAATGCAATATTTTCTGATATTAGAATAGGTTATGATACAATTAGGCTATTTAATATTCATTTACAATCATTTAAGTTAAGATCAGATGTAGATATATCATCCATTAATAATGATTCAAGCAAGCTGATAAATAGTTTTAGTGATACATTTAGAATTCAACAAGATCAGGCAGAAATTATAATTGAGGAGATTAATAAGTCACCATATAAAGTAGTGGTATCAGGAGATTTTAATAATACAGCTTTTTCATATGTATACAATTTGATTAAATCTGATTTAAAAGACTCATTTTATGAGAAAGGAAATGGTCTAGGTCAGACATATAATTTTAATTCAATTCCTTTAAGGATAGACTTTATCTTGGTCGACAAATCATTTAAAGTAAACAGTTTTAAGACATTTAAATTTGCCTATTCTGATCATTTTCCAATTTTTTCAGAGTTTAGTGTTAATTAGTTTTTAAGAAATTAATTGCATTAGGGCCTTCATTAAAAATTAAGTCTAGTACAGACAGATTATTTATAAAGCCATGTTTTGATTGAAATACTTGAGTGTATTTATCTATTTTAATATCATTAGAATTAAAATTTTCAGAGTTTATTCTATAATCTGATATGCTAGAATAATTTTCTTGGTATGAATTAGTAAAGTCATATTTTAAATCAATTTGTAACATTTCAAATAGAATATTTATAGATTTTAAATTAAAGTCAACTAAGTATTTTTCTCTTTTTTTATAGAGACATATTAATTTTTCTTCAAAATATTCAAAAAAAGGGGAGCTTCTATATGAAATTTCAATTGATTTCCAGTGATGACTTAGCCAGTCCTTATCATATGAAATTTTAACATCTTTAAATATTTTTCTGTTTTTTTGGGAATGAATTACTGGAACGGATAACAATAGTTTACCATTGGCTCCATATATATAGGTTCTATTTTGGTATGTCTGTTTTAGAAAATTATCATTAATTTCAAAAACTATTTTTTTTGAATTAACCAATAAAAAGAAATGTGAGATATTAGGCAGATAATGGGGATGAATTAATATATCCATTTATTTTTTTGTTTTACTCCACCATTTTTGATTATTATAATCAATACTAAGTAGCCAAAAAATAAATAAGATTGTAATAAACCCTATAATTAGGTTTATAGGCCCTCCATCTCCACTAATAGAAGTAAATAGCCTATTCCATCTAATTTTCTCAAATCCTTTAGCATTTGAATCCCAACTAAACCACTTAAAAACTGGTTTCCCAACAACATGATCAAATGGTACAAATCCCCATGATCTTGAATCTTGAGAATTCCCTCTATTGTCTCCCATGAGCCAATAATAATCTTGTTTGAAGGTATATTCTGATACTTCTTTATTGTTGATATAAATTTTACGTTCTTTTACTAATAGATCATTATTTTCATACACATCTATTAGACGTTTGTATAGTGAAATATTATTAGTATTTATTTCTATTGTTTCACCTTTTTTTGGAATATAAATTGGTCCAAAAAAATCATTATTCCAATTATAATTTTCATTTTGAGGAAAAACAGTTGCATCTCTATAGCCCTTTGGTAGAGTATCTTTAACTGTCCATTCAACATTAGGATGATATTTAAATTTGTTTAATGCAATATCACTTATACCCATAAACTTATATGTGTTATTTCGATTAATGATGCCAAATGCATCAGTAATGTCATATTTATTAATCATTACTTTCTTACTAAATCTATTCCTTTTGGGTTGAACTAAATATGAAAATTGAAGTTTAGCTTCATCAGGAAGAATGTTCTTTTTCCCATTTATGTAAACATAGCCATTTATTACCTCTAATGTATCCCCAGCAATACCTACAGCTCTTTTCACATAATTTGTCTTTTTATCAATAGGCTTGTAATAATTCTTGTCAGTATAATACATATTTACGAAAGTGTCAACAGGCCAGTTGAAGACTACAATATCATTGTTTTTAATTTTTTGATAACCAGGAAATCTTAAATATGGAAGTTCACTTATAAAAGGAATTTGTTCTTTGTTTAAATACGATTTCTTTTTTATAAATGGGAGGGTGTCATGTACCATTGGAGCAGCTATTGTAGTTATTGGCACTCTGGCTCCATAGTTGACTTTACTAACAAATAGAAAATCCCCTACAAGTAATGTTTTTTCTAATGAAGATGTAGGAATTGTATAGGGTTGGATAAAATATGTATGAATTATTGTTGCTGCTACAATTGCAAATATTAATGAACTAGTCCATTCACCATTTGAGCTTTTTGGATTAGTATCTCTATTTGTTACATATTCAACATTAACAAAATAGTTAAGATAATAATTATAGAATCCTAAAGTTAAAATTGATAATAATGTATCTAAATAGTTATTTTTACCAAAACTCCTTGATAATTCTACCCATATTACAGGAATCATTATTACATTAATAACAGGTAGTATTAGAAGGATAATCCACCATCTAGGCCTATTAATTATCTTAATTAAGATAATTATACTATATATAGGTATAAATGCTTCCCAAGATTTACAACCTGCTTTAGAGTATAATTTCCAAGTCCCTAATCCGTGAATTAGATGAATTAATAACAAAAAAGCAAGTAAAGTCTTCATTTCAGGATATTATGAATAACTATTATAGTTTCAAAATTAAGTTACTGAAAAGTAATTAATAATAAATATTTGTTAAAAATAATATAATTTATAACTTCAATTTCAGTGATAATGATACATTAGATGTTGAAGTTATTTCATTATAATTTAGTTCTGGACTTAGGGTAAGGTTCTCATCAAGATTGTATTGAAGTAAATGAGCATCAACATTTGCATCTATAATATTTAATGCATATATGCCTATCGTTACAAGAATAGACAATTCTTTGTTTCTTTTTAAACTTTTTTGAGCTCTTATTAAACCATCATTTGAAATTGCAGGAACGGATCCATCTCCATAAAATTCATCATCAGTAAAACCAGCTAGTCTTCTTTTATAGGCATCTCTATATTTATGATATAAATCATTATTATGATTATAATAATATATACCTGTTGCTAATGCTCCATAAACTATAGGGACTTTCCAATATTTTTTATTGTAAATCTGTCCTAGACCAGGTAAAACAGCTGAATAAAATGCTGCCTTTGCAGGACCTAAAACCTTCTTTTCTTCATCGTCCTTATTGTTTTGACAAAAAATAATTTGGCTTGAAAAGAAAAATATTAATATGATTATAATATTTCTATGAATCATTTAATTTTTTATTAATTTTTTTGAATTCAGTTTCTGATTTAAAGGGAATAATTATTTTACCTTGATTGTTTCTGAATATATTTATTCTTACTGATGTTTTGAATATTTCAGATAATTTAGGAATTGCATCTGAAATGTATTTTGGTTTATCAATTGGCTTTTTTGTTACTTGATTATTTTTATAATTTTTTACAAGTTCTTCAGTATTTCTTACAGAAAGGTTTTTGGAAATGATAGTTTCATAAACTTTAATCTGATCTGATGTATTCTCAATATTAATTATGGATCTTCCATGCCCCATTGATATGAAGCCATCTTTTATTCCACTTTGAATTATTGGATTCAATTTTAGCAGTCTAAGATAATTTGTTATTGTTGTTCTGTCTTTACCAATTTTAGTACTTAATTCTTCTTGTGTTAAATTAATTTCATCAATAAGTCTTTTATATGAAATTGCAATTTCTATTGCATCTAAATCTTGTCTATGTATATTCTCAATTAACGCCATTTCTAGAGACTCTTGATTATTGGCAGTTCTTATATATGCTGGAATATTGTTCAACTCCAAATTTTTACATGCCTTCAATCTTCTTTCACCTGAAATTAATTGGTAAGAATTTTTTTTAATTTTTCTTACAGTTATTGGCTGTATCACTCCAATATTTTTAATTGAAGTAGTAAGTTCTTTTAGAGATTTCTCATTGAAATTAGATCTAGACTGGTACGGATTTACAGTTATTAGATTTATATCTATATTACCAATAATTGATTTACTTTTATTAAAATTTAAAGATTTAGTTGAATTTGAATCTTTATTTAAAATTGATGATAATCCTCTACCTAATGCTTGTTTTTTTGTTGCTTTTGCCATTATCAACTATTTAGTATCAATTCTCTTGCCAAATTTAAATAATTATTAGCTCCAGTACTACTAACATCGTAATCTAATATGCTTTCTCCATAGCTAGGAGCTTCACCAAGTTTTACATTTCTATGAATAATAGTTTTAAATACCATCTCATTAAAATTTAATTTAACTTCTTTTATTACCTGATTTGACAAATTAAGCCTGGAATCGTACATAGTAAGAAGCAATCCTTCTATAGATAGATTTTTATTATGTATTTTTTGAATACTCTTTATTGTATTCAAAAGTTTGCCAAGTCCTTCTAACGCAAAAGATTCACATTGAATTGGAATAATCACAGAATTAGAAGCTGTCAATGCATTTATAGTCAATAATCCTAGAGAAGGAGGGCAGTCTATTATAATATAGTCATATTCTTTCTCAATTTTATCAATAGCATTCATTAATATATTTTCTCTATCAATCAAATCTATAGACTCAATTTCAATACCAACTAAGTCAATATGAGAAGGTATAATATCTAGATTGACAATTTTAGTCTCTATGATACAATCTGATGCGGAACATAATTCCTCAAATAATTGATATATACCATTTTCTATACTATCATTTTCTATGTCTAATGAAGAAGTAGCATTTGCCTGAGGGTCAAGATCAATCAGCAAAACTTTCTTTTCTAATACAGCTAAGCAAGAAGATAAATTAACAGCTGTTGTTGTTTTTCCAACCCCGCCTTTTTGATTAGATATTGCAATTACTTTTGCCATTTATTTTTACAAATAACTTCGAATAAATGTACAATTATTTGACTTGATTTAAAATATAACTTGTTAACAGAATTTGTTAAAAATATTAAAGTTTCTTAATCAGTAAATTAAGAATTTCTATAGCTGTTTTACTAATTTGAGATCCAGGGCCGAAAATTGCAGAAACTCCAGTTTTTAAAAGAGATTTATAGTCTTGCTTTGGAATTACCCCTCCAAGTATTATTAAAATATCTTGTCTTCCATAATTTTTTAACTCTTCAATTAATTTTGGAACTAATGTCTTATGAGCACCAGCTAGTGTCGATATTCCTACAATGTGTACATCATTTTCAACAGCTTGTTTTGCAACTTCTTCAGGTGTTTGAAAAAGAGGACCTATATCAACATCAAATCCTATATCAGCATAGGCCGTAGCTACTATTTTTGCTCCTCTATCATGACCATCTTGACCTATTTTTGCGACTAATATTCGAGGACGTCTTCCATCATGACTAGCAAAATCATTTGCAAGTTTAACAGCATGATTAAATGATTTGTCATTATTAATATTAGATTTATACACTCCAGTAAAGGTTTTTATTTCTGATTTATATCTTCCGTAAACATCTTCAAGTGATGCACTAATTTCTTCTATTGTCGCTCGTTCTTTTGCTGCATCAATAGCCAAAGCTAATAAATTTTTATTTTTATTTTTTGCAGCACTTCTTAATTCATCTAATGCCTTTTTAACTTTTAAGCTATCTCTCTCTAGTTTTATTTTTTTAATTCTCTCTATTTGTTGATTTCTAACTTTATTATTGTCAACTTCCAGATAATGTATTTCATCTTCATTATCTGATTCAAATTTATTTACTCCAACAATAATACTTTCTTTTGAATCAATTTTAGCTTGCTTTTTTGTTGCGGCTTGTTCAATTCTAAGTTTTGGTATGCCTTTTTTTATTGCTTTAGTCATTCCCCCAAGATTTTCAATTTCCTGAATATGACCCCAAGATTTTTTAATAAGCTCATATGTTATAGATTCTAAATAATAGCTTCCGGCCCATGGATCAACAGTATTAGTAATTTTAATTTCATTTTGAAGATATAATTGAGTGTCTCTTGCAATTTTTGCTGAGAAATCAGTAGGCAATGCTATCGCTTCATCTAATGAATTTGTATGAAGACTTTGTGTTCCTCCAAAAACTGCAGAGCAAGCTTCTATTGTAGTTCTTGTAATGTTGTTAAAAGGGTCTTGTCTTGTTAAGCTCCATCCACTTGTCTGACAATGAGCTCGTAATGCCATTGACTTATTTGATTTTGGATTAAATGTCTTAATTAATTTAGCCCATAATACTCTAGCTGCTCTTAATTTTGCAATTTCCATAAAGTGATTCATTCCAATTCCCCAAAAAAATGATAACCTTGGAGCAAATTCATCAATTTTTAATCCAGCTGCTATACCATTTCTAACATATTCTAGACCGTTTGCAAGAGTATAAGCAAGTTCTAAGTCATTTGTAGCTCCAGCTTCCTGCATATGATATCCTGAGATACTAATACTATTAAATTTTGGCATTTCTTTACTAGTAAACTTAAAAATATCAGATATTATTTCCATTGATTCTTTTGGTGGATATATATATGTATTCCTAACCATATATTCTTTTAATATATCGTTTTGAATAGTTCCCCTAAGGTCAGATATTTTTACTCCTTGTTCATTTGCAGCTACTATGTAGAATGCCATTATAGGTAATACGGCACCGTTCATAGTCATTGAAACACTTATTTTATCAAGAGGAATTCCATCAAATAGTATTTTCATGTCTTCTACAGAATCAATAGCTACTCCTGCTTTGCCAACATCACCATATACTCTATTATTGTCTGAATTATAACCTCGGTGTGTAGGTAAATCAAACGCTACTGATAAACCTTTTTGTCCAGATTTTAAATTTCTTTTATAAAACATATTGCTTTCTTCTGCAGTTGAATACCCAGCATATTGTCTTATAGTCCATGGTTTTGCGACATACATAGTTGAATATGGACCTCTTAGAAAGGGCTCTATTCCCGCTCCAAAATCTATTTGTTCAAGTTTTTTTAAATCATCTTTTGAGTAATAAGATTTTAGATTTATATTTTCTGAAGTAAGAAATTTTTCATTTTTTCTTTTAACAAAAGACTTGGAAAAATCTAACTTTTTTAGACTAATATTTTCAAGACTCTTCCTATTCATTTTTAATTCTATTTAATTCAATTTCTTCAGCTAGTCTAATCTCAGAAATGGGTTTAATTTCAGTGTTTCTTGTAGTAGAATTAGTTAAAACAGATTTTTTAATTTCAGGTTTAATTTTTTGATCTATATCAGCAAAAATGTTTATTCCAAGTAGTTTCTCCTTATTATTATTAAACAATTCTTGCTCTACTTTATGACTTTTATTAATTCTCTTTTGTATTAAATTTTTCTCTAATGCTGATATAAACCCACCGTTCTTTTCTATATCCTTAAATATCCTTAATGATTCTTCAGCTATTCTATTTGTTAAGCTATTGATGTAATATGATCCATCTGCTGCATTTTTTACTTTATCTATATGGGTTTCATGTTTGATTATCAATAACTGATTTAATGCTATTTTGTCAGAGAATTCATTTTTATTATTAAAAATGTTATCATAAGTAATATTCGAAATAGTATTAGCTCCTCCGAGAATTGCTGACATGCATTCTGTTGTAGTTCTTAAGATGTTATTATTATAATCATATATAGTCTTATTTCTTTTAGAAGGTTTTGCTATTATATAAGGATAATGTATCTCATTATTATACTCTTTAGTTATTGTTGCCCAGAGTAATCTTAATACTTTTAATTTTGCAATTTCAAAGAAATAATTTGATCCAATTGAAATATTAAATGCAATTTTATTTGCACAATTTCCATTAAAATGATTTAAATATTCATTCGCATGATTAAGAGTAAATGCAATTTCTTCAAAAATATTAGCTCCTGAATTTTGGTATAAACCAGAATCAACAATTATTACATTATTAAAGTTTTTTAATATGTTAATATTTTTGTTCAATTTATTTAAATCTTCATTCATAGAAGAAACCCAATTTCCTGATTTAGCAAAAGAACCAATAGGGTCATAACATATATTAAATGAAGTTGATGAGCTTTTTATAATATGATTTAATGACTTTAAAAATGTGTTTGAATGAAATTTAATTTCGAAAAATAACTCAGTTTTTTCTATATCTATATTTTTTAATAATTCTTTACAAGAGATGGAATCATTTTGAATGATGAAATTAATACTATCAGCACCTTTTTTAATAAGTTCAAGAGCCTTTATGTTTGCATCTGTTGAATTGTCTGCAGTTATGTTTTGACATATTCTCCAGTTATTAGGATAGGTGGAATCTGTATTTTTTAAGTTATTTAAGTCTTCACTTGTATAGAATGGCTTTATTTTAATATTCTCTTTGGAATTATAAGCGTGAATATTACTATGACCTATTTTTTTTAAGTCATCTTTAAATTTATTATTCCACAATTTGGAATCAGTTTTAATAAATTCATCTAAAATTTTTTCTACCATAATCAAATATTAATCTTTTATAGTATCGAATTCTATTATAAATATTTCTTCATCTTCTTTTTTCATAAATAATTTCTCTCTAGCATATTCTTCAAGACCAGTGTCGGTTTTCATTTTTATCAACTCTTCCTTATCTTTTTGTATTCCCTCTTTATAAAAATCTTTTTTATTTTCAAGTTTAGAAACTTTTTTATTTAATTCTCTATGAACTAACCATGAATTACTATCAAAAAATAGCATCCAGATTATAAATAACATAATTATAATGAAATACATATTTTTAAATAATGATAGAATTTTAAATTTCATTTTATAAATGACTTTTAATTACGTTTATTAAAGGGGCTATTTCTAATGAATTCTCCTTATTATTATCTATTATTATATCGCAAATTTTTTTCATTGGTTCAACATACAAGTTGTGCATTTCATTTAGCCTGCTATTAAATAATTCAATAACTTCTTCAGCAGTTCTCCCTCTTTGATTGATATCTCTATCAAGTCTTCTTTTTAATCTTAAATTTTTAGGGGCATCAACAAAAACCTTATGATCTATTAGATCTCTTAATTTTATGTTATTTAAAATTAAGAGTCCTTCTATAATCATAATTTTTTTTGGTTTAAGTAATTTAGTTTTTTCAGTTCTATTATGATAAATAAATGAATAAATAGGTTGATTGATGTTTTTTCCATTTTTTAATAGATTAAGATGATTAATCATTAATTCAAAATCTATAGCATCTGGATGATCAAAATTAATTTTATTTTTCTCATCAAAACTTAAATTGCCATTATCGTTATAGTATGAGTCTTGTGAAATAAAGCCAATATCACTTTCTTCGAATTCTTTTTTTAGTTCCTCTGAAATAGTTGTCTTGCCACTACCTGTCCCACCAGTTATTCCAACAGTTAACATCTAAATTATATTTTTATAGTTATTAGTAAATGTATTATTAATTTGGAATAAGTTTTATTATTCCCATATTCTCAACACCAATATACATATATCCATCAGGTCCTTGTCTAATTGATCGCACCCTTCCAATATCTTCTAAGATTCGTTCTTCTTTATAGATTTTATTGTTTTTTATTTTGCATTTATGAAGATATTGGAATATTAGTGATCCAATTAATAAATCTCCTTTTGAATTAGGATAAACATCTGATGTTATAAAAGCCATACCACTAGGGGCGATAGATGGAACCCAGTAGTGTATGGGGTTTTCCATTCCAGGAATTGAAGTTTTATCAGTAAATTTAGTTCCTATATAATTTATACCAAAACTGGCTAGAGGCCATCCATAATTTGCTCCTTTTTTTATAATATTAATTTCATCCCCCCCTCTTGGTCCATGTTCATGAGTCCATAATTCTTTAGTAAACGGGTTCATAACCATCCCCTGTGGATTTCTATGTCCATAGCTATATATTGCTTTTTTTGCAGAGCTATTGCCAATAAAAGGATTATCAATAGGTATTTGACCATCATCATATAGTCTATAAATTTTTCCACCATCTCTTTGTATATTTTGAGGGTTTACATCTCTATTTCCCCTATCTCCAATTGAGAAATAAAGAAAGTTATTTTGATCAAATTCAATTCTGCTTCCATAATGTCTATCACGTTTACTATTTGGTAGAGCTTTATAAATAATCTCTTTTTGAATCATCGTATTTTTCTCTATTTTAAACCTCATTATTGAAGTATTAGATCCGCTTTTATTTTCGTTTGAGGAAGAGTAGGATATATAAATCCATCCATTATTTTTATATTCTGGATGAAGTTCAATATCTAAAAGTCCTCCCTGATTTTTAGCAATAATTTCAGGTAAACCTTTTATTTTTATTTTTTTTCCATTAATAAAATGAATTAATTCGCCTTTTCGTTCAGTAATTAAAATAGAATTATCTTCAAGAAACACAAATCCCCAGGGAACCTCTATTTCAGGAACAATTATTTTATAGGAATAGTTATCACTATAAGTTATGGCAGACAATAAACTAAGATTTATTGAAAATAAAAATATGATAAAAAAATATTTCATTCTATTTTTTGTTCAATTTACAAAAAATAGAATATTCATCCACTATTCAATTTTATATAAATGCAAAGAGAAAATTACACACTTTTATTATTATATTTGAATTACTATTATGGAAGAAAAAATAAAATGCTTAATTATTGGATCAGGCCCGGCCGGATATACTGCAGCAATTTATGCCGCAAGAGCAAATATGAGTCCTGTCCTATATCAAGGAATAGAGCCTGGAGGACAATTAACTACTACGACTGATGTTGAGAATTTTCCTGGCTATCCAAAAGGCATTTCAGGACCTGAAATGATGGTAGAATTACAACAACAAGCAGAACGTTTTGGAACTGATGTAAGAAATGGATGGATTACAAAAGTTAATTTTAATAATAATTTGAAGTTGTGGGCTAATGATCATGATGAACTAATTTGTGAAGTAGTTATTATAGCTACAGGTGCTTCAGCAAAGTATTTAGGTCTTCCTTCAGAAAAAAAGTATTTAGAATTAGGCGGAGGCGTTTCTGCATGTGCTGTTTGTGATGGCTTCTTTTATAAGGGTCAAGAAGTAGCAATTGCAGGAGCAGGGGATTCTGCATGTGAAGAAGCACATTATTTATCAAAGTTATGTAAAAAAGTTACGATGTTAGTCAGGAGAGATGAATTTAGAGCTTCTAAAATAATGCAAGAAAGAGTTAAAAAAACTGATAATATTGAAATCCTTTATAATACTGAGACTAAGGAAATTTTAGGTGATAACAGTGTCGTTGAAAATGTTCTAGTTTATAACAATAAAACAGGAGGGGAGAAGACGATTCCAATAACTGGTTTCTTTGTGGCAATTGGACATACTCCAAATACTGAAATTTTTAAGCCATATGTAAATATGGATGAAACAGGATATATTATAAACGAACCTGGTACTTCAAGAACTAACATTCCAGGTGTATTTGTTTCTGGTGATGCTGCAGATCATGTTTACAGACAAGCAGTTACTGCAGCTGGAACGGGTTGTATAGCAGCTCTTGATGCAGAAAAATATCTATCATCAAAATAAATCAATGAATTTTTTAAAATACAACTTATTTCTTTTAAAAAAATTACCTGCAGCATACTTTTGTGGAGCTAGAATGAGATCTTTAGATTCTGAACAATGTAAGATTAAAATAACACTTAATTGGTTTAATAAAAACCCATTTAAGTCAATGTTTTGGGCAGCTCAAGGAATGGCAGCAGAGTTGACTACTGGCTTAATGATGATTGATAAGATTAAAAAAAGCGGACATGATATATCAATGTTATTAATTTCAAACAAAGCAAATTATTTTAAAAAAGCTACAGGTACAATTATTTTTAATTGTAACCAGGGTAATAAAATTGATGATACAATTGAAAAACTAATTGCTTTAAAAATTCCTCAAACAATAGTTTTGTCATCAACAGGAATAAATAAACAGAGTGTAACTGTATCTAAATTTACCTTTGAATGGTCTTTAAAAATTAGAGAAAAATAGGTTTAAATGACTATTGATAGATTTATAGAAATTATTCCAAATATTAAGGAATTGATTATTGATTCCAATGTCTCACAGTTAAAAATGACGCCTCCTTTTAGAAAGGATTTATTAGAGTTAACCAGAAATAATTATAAAAACTCGAAAAATGCTGGAGTTACAATATTATTTCATCCCTGTAATAACAGGGTTAGTTTTACACTGATTTTGAGGAATGAATATGATGGAGTGCATTCAAATCAAATTAGTTTGCCAGGGGGGAGTTTTGAAAAAAATGATAAAAACATTTTTGATACTGCATTAAGAGAGACAAATGAAGAAATAGGTATTGATATTAATGAAGCTCAATTAATTCGAAAATTACAAAATGTATATGTCCCTCCAAGTAATTATGATATTTCTCCTTTTATGGTCTATACAGAAAATGAGCTTAAGTTTATAAAAGATATAAGTGAAGTAAAAGAAATTATTAATGTTGATTTAGAACAATTATTTATTGATAGTAATATTGTAAAAACAAAAGGATCACAGATATCAAATAGGTACTTAAATACATTAGTTCCAGCTTATAAATTAAATGGATATTTTGTTTGGGGGGCTACAGCAATGATATTGTCAGAAGTAAAGGATATAATTAAGGCTGTTTTATGACTTTTTTTTTACTTTTGTAATCAAATTTTTTATATGGGGATTATTAAAAGAAATCCTTTTGGTCATATACTTTTTTTTAAGAAATGGCTAATAAGAATTTCAGCAGTTTTAAGTCATAGAAGATTTCGCGGTTTTAATGAGTTAAAAATAGAAGGATCTGAAATAATAAAGAGCCTGCCAGACAATAATGTATTATTTGTCTCAAATCATCAAACCTACTTTGCAGATGTAGTTTCAATGTTTCATGTATTCAATGCAAGTTTAAAAGGGAGAGTTGATTCAATAAAAAATGTTGGATATATATGGAATCCAAAATTGAATTTATATTTTATTGCAGCGAAGGAAACAATGACTTCAGGATTGCTTCCAAGGATATTAGCTTATGCTGGTTCTGTTAGTATAGAGAGAACTTGGAGAAGTCATGGGAAAGATGTAGACAGACAAGTAAAAATGAGTGATATTTCTAAAATAGGAATTGCATTAAATGATGGTTGGGTGATTACTTTTCCTCAGGGGACTACTACACCATTTAAACCAATAAGAAAAGGAACGGCATTTCTAATTAAGCGATATAAGCCGATTGTTATTCCTATTGTAATTGATGGATTTAGAAGATCATTTGATAAAAAAGGAATTAGAATAAAGAAGAAAAATATACTTCAAACTATCGAGATCAAACAACCATTAAAAATTGATTATGAAAACGAATCTACTGAAGAGATAGTTAAAAAAATAGAGTTTGCTATAGAACAACACCCATCCTTTTTAAAAGTTCTATCGGAGAAAGAATTAAAAATACAGAATGAATTGAATGCTAAAAGGAAATGGTAATAATTTCATTATAGCTGATTGTTAAAAACAGTATTTGTTTTCATTTTTAACTTTTTCTGCAATATTATTTCTTATTTCAATTACATCTGGGTAGTTTTTATATTTAGTAAATTTATTTAAACCTTTTAAAAGCATTTTTTGTTTACTTCCTCTAGAAATAGATACTATAATTTGTCTGCAAGCTTTTGATACTATGTCCACTGAATTATATAAATATAATTTAGACATATCTATTTGAATTTTTAACTCTTTCTCTCCAAATTTAATAGCATTTTTTTCGGTTCTTAATAAAGCTGATTCAGCCATATATATTTCCATCAATATGTCTGCTAATGCTAGGATTGTTTGTTGATGTTTGTCTAAATCTTTACCAAATTTTTCAACAGCAAATCCATTAATCATCAAAAACACTTTTTTTAGATTTTTTAATAATATTTTTTCTTCGGTAAATAGAATTGAATAATCTTTTGATTTAAATGAAAATGATGGTATACCAATAATTTCTTTAAATACTCCTTTAGTAGGACTTAAAAGGTCGATATTTTTTTTCATTGCTTTTTTAAGAAGCATTCCAATACAGACCATTCTATTAATCTCATTAGTCCCCTCATAAATTCTTGTTATTCTTGCGTCTCTCCATGCAGCCTCCATTGGAGTCTCTTCAGAGAACCCCATTCCTCCAAATATTTGAATTCCTTCATCAGAACATATCTGCATATCTTCAGATGTTGTTACTTTAATTATTGAACACTCAATAGCAAATTCTTCTAATGCTTTTAATTCAGCTTCTTGTTCTGAATAACTATTTGCAATTAAACTTTCTATTCGATCTTCTATATCTTTTGCAGCTCTATAACAAGCAGATTCATTAATGTATGCATTCGTTGCCATTTCAGCAATCTTATATTTAATTGCACCAAAATCCGATATTCTGGTATTAAATTGTTTTCTATTATTTGCATACTGAACAGATATTGTAACACATCTTCTTTGTGAATCAAGGCATGCAGCTCCCAGTTTGATTCTTCCTACATTTAAAGAATTCATAGCTATTTTGAATCCTTCCCCTCTTTTACCTAACATATTTTCAGCAGGTATAATTGTATCATTAAAAAAAACTTGTCTAGTAGAAGAAGCTCTTATTCCAAGTTTTTTCTCTTCTTCTCCTAAAATAATACCATTATTTTCATCTTTTTCAACAATAAATGCACTTATATTTTTATCATTTTCAATTCTTGCAAATACTATAAATAATTTTGCAAACCCTGCATTTGAGATCCATATTTTTTGTCCATTAATTTTATAATACTTTTTATCAGATGTTAGTTCTGCAGTTGTTTTTCCTGAATTAGCATCACTTCCAGCATTAGGTTCAGTCAGACAATATGAACTAAACCATTCACCTGAAGAGAGTTTTGGTAAGTATTTTTTCTTTTGTTCTTCAGTTCCATAAAATAAAATAGGCATAGTGCCAATTCCTGTATGTGCCCCAAATGCAGTGCTAATGGAGCCACTACCACTAGAGATGTAGTCGCATACGAGCATTGTAGAAACAAAACCCATTCCTAAACCTCCATACTCTTCTGGGACATGAACACCTAAAAACCCCATCTCACCAGCTTTTTTCAGAACTTCTTCAGTTAGTTTAAAATCTTTTGCTTCAAATCGACTTCTATTAGCTATTATTTCTCTGTCATTAAATTTTATTATAGAATCTCTCATCATTTTTTGTTCTTCAGAGAAATCTTCAGGTGTAAATATATGATTACAGTCTAATTCTTTAACAATAAATTCCCCACCCTTTATTTTACTGTTTTGCAACATAATTAATTTATTAATTCAAATATTCCAGCTGCTCCTTGACCTGTTCCAACACACATAGTTACTAGACCATATTTATTATTTAACTTTCTTTTTCTCATTTCATCAAATAGCTGAACACTTAATTTTGCTCCTGTGCATCCTAATGGATGACCTAATGAAATTGCTCCGCCATTTACATTAATTATTTCTTTATCTAAATCTAACTCATTAATTACAGCTAATGACTGAGAAGCAAATGCTTCATTTAATTCTATAAGAGATATATCATTTAGATTTAACCCAGATTGTTTAAGAACTTTAGGAACAGCCTTGACAGGTCCTATCCCCATAATTCGTGGTTCTACTCCAGCTACAGCATAATTAACCATTCTTGCAATAGGTTTTAAATTAAGTTCATTTACCATAGCTTCACTCATGATAAGGGTAAATGCAGCTCCATCACTCATTTGAGAAGAATTTCCAGCAGTCACACTACCTTTATTTGAAAAAACAGGTCTTAATTTGTTAAGCACTTCTGTATTAGTTCCTTCTCGAGGGCCTTCATCTTTTGTAAAAGTATACTTGTTTGTAGCCCTTTTGTTATTCTCATCAACATATGTATGACTTATATTAATTGGCACAATCTGATCATCAAATCTTCCTTCTTTTTGAGCCTTTAATGCTTTCATATGTGAATTATAAGAAAACTCATCTTGATCTTCCCTAGATATCTTATATTGCTTAGCGACTGCTTCTGCTGTTAATCCCATTCCCCAATAATAATCTTCATTTCCTTGACTGACTATTTTATAATCTGGACTAGGTTTATATCCTCCCATTGGCATTATACTCATGCTTTCAACGCCACCCGCTATAATACAGTTTGACATTCCTGATTGAATCTTAGCTGTTGCCATAGCTATAGTTTCAAGGCCAGAAGCACAGTATCTATTTACAGTAACTCCAGCGACATCATCTGTTTTTAAACTCATTAATGAAATCAATCTAGCAATATTTAATCCTTGTTCTGCTTCAGGAGTTGCATTACCAACAATCACATCGTCAATTCGAGATTTATCTAGATTAGGGATTTTATTTACCATATATTCAATGGTTTCTGCAGCTAATTCATCAGGCCTTTTAAATCTAAGAAGTCCTCTAGGTGCTTTACCAACTGCAGTTCTGTATGCTGAAATAATATATGCTGTATTCATATTTGTATTAATTTCTTAAGGGTTTTCCTTTAGTTAACATATGTTGAATTCTTTCTAATGTTTTTCGTTCTCCACAAAGACTAAGAAAAGCTTCTCTTTCAAGTTCTAAGAGATATTGTTCAGATACCATAGTAGATTCTGACAGATCACCTCCTGACATAACATATCCTAACTTATTAGCAATTTTTTTATCAAATTTACTTATGTAATTTGCTGATTCCATTGAATGTGTTCCAACAAGAAACATTCCTAATGCTTGTTTCCCCAGCACTTTTATATTTCTTTCTCTTAAAGGAGGAACATATCCTGTTTCAGCCATAATTTTTGCATGACTTTTTGCTATTGCAATTTGACTTTTATTATTCATTACAATTATATCCTTACCCTTAATTAATATTCCTAAGTCATAAGCCTCATATGCAGATGTAGATACTTTAGCCATCCCAATTGTTAAAAAATATTCCTGAAGAATATTCAATTCTATATCATTTTTATTGTATTTATTAGAGGCTCTTAATGTCATCTCTTTTGTTCCACCTCCAGCAGGAATTAGTCCAACACCAACTTCTACTAGGCCTGTATAGGTTTCCGCATTTGCAACTATTTTATCACAGTGCATTGCAACTTCACAGCCTCCAGCAAGTGTCATTCCCTGAACTGAAGCAATTGTAGGAATATTACAACAGCGTAAACGCATCATTGTATCTTGAAATTTTTTGATTGAAGAATTTATTTCATCATATTCTTGTTCTGCAGCTGCCATAAGTATCATTGCTAGATTTGCACCAACAGAAAAACTAGCAGCTTGATTTCCAATTACAAGTCCTTGAAAATTTTCTTCAGCTAAATCAATTGCTTTGTCTATTCCCAACAGAACATTTTCCCCTATTGAATTCATTTTAGACCTAAACTCAGCATTTAGAATACCATCACCTAAATCTTCTATAACAAATTCTTCATTCTCCCAAACAAGGTTATTTTTTCTTATATTATCTAAAATTATAAATGATTCTTGCCCAGGTTTAACAAGATGTTTCTTTTCAGATATATCATAATAATAAGTGAATCCATTATTAATATAGTAGAAGCTTTTAGTTTCTGAACTTACCAATTCTTCTATCCATTTTGCGGGTTTTTTATTGTAGGATTTCATCAGATCAATACCTTCTTGAATACCAATAGAATCCCATACTTCAAAAGGACCATTTTCCCATCCAAACCCTGCTTTTACAGCATCATCAACACTATATATATCATTCGATATTTCAGGAATTCTGTTTTGCACATATGAAAATAAGCTTGCTAATGTTCTTCTATAAAATTCACTTACTTTATCATCTCCACTTATTAATACTTTAAATCTGTCTATTGTCTTTTCAATGGATTTAGCCTTGCCAACAATATCAAATTTTGTTTTATTCATTTTTCTATATTCCATTGATTCAAAATCCAGAACAAGAATCTCCCTTTTTCCATTTTTATCTCTTGTTTTTTTATAGAAACCTTGACCTGTTTTATCACCAAGCCAATTTTTTTCTAGCATATCTTTTATAAATTCTGGAGTTACGAAAACATTTCTACATTCATCATCAGTACAATTTTCATATATTCCATTACTTACTCTAGATAAAGTATCAATTCCAACAAGATCCGCGGTTCTAAAAGTTGCAGATTTAGGCCTTCCAATAAGTGGGCCAGTTAAAGTATCTAGATCTTCTATTGAAATATCTAATTCTTTCATGTTATGGAAAAGATCTTGTATTCCAAAATTTCCTATTCTATTACCTATAAAACCTGGTGTATCCTTAGCTAAAACTGAAGTCTTTCCTAAGAATTTTTCACCAAACATATTAAGGAATTCTATTATTTCATTTTTGCAATTTGGACCAGGTACAATTTCAAATAATTTTAAATATCTAGGGGGATTAAAAAAATGAGTAACAGCAAAATGTTGTTGAAAATCTTCAGATCGTTCGCTGCTCATGAATTTTATAGGAATTCCAGAAGTATTTGAAGTAATAATAGTGCCATCCTTTCTGTATTTTTCAATTTCTTTAAAAACTTGGTTTTTAATTTCAAGATTTTCAATTACTACTTCAATAATCCAGTCAGAATCAGATATTTTTTCTAGATCATCAGTTAAATTTCCAGTTGTTATCCTATTTTTAAAATTCCTATGATATAGGGGAGAGGGCTTTGATTTTATTGCTTTTGCTAGGGATTCATTAACAATTCTATTTCTAACAGTTTTATCTTCTAGGCTAAAATTTTTTTTAATTTCTGTATCTGAAAGTTTGTTTGGAACTATATCTAATAATAACACCTCTATACCGATATTGGCAAAATGACATGCAATACCACTTCCCATAATTCCAGAACCAATAACAGCTACTTTATTAATTTTTCTATTCATTTATTTGTTTTTAAATACAGTATTTTCAGAACTTAAATTTTTGATAGTATTAGTAGTTTTTAAAAATATATTCAATTCTTCTTTTGTAATATTATCTTTAATTAGTCTATTAAATTTTAGCACTTTATTTTTTGTAATATCTCTTTTTTTTAGACCTTCTTTTGTAAGTAAAATTATAACTCCTCTTCCATCATCTGGATTAGTTTTCCTTTTAATTAATTTTTTCGTTTCCATTTTTTTTAATAACCTAGACAGACTGTTTGCTTCAACTCCCATAATGGGCCCTATCAATGTCGATGGAGTTCCTTTTTTTGGATCAATACTTAAGAGAGTAAAACCAATTCCATACGTTACCCCATATTTAATAGCTTCTTTGTTATACATCTTCCTGACAGACTGCCATAAAGTTCTAACATTAAGATCAATTAAATCAAACCTGGTTTTATTGCTTTTCACTATTAAATAATTGTAAAATACAATATAATAAATTAATTACTATGCACGCATTGTATAACACGAATTAATTTTTGATTATCTTAAAAGTTTTAATTTTTTCCCCATTATTCAGTTTAAGTAATAAAATTCCATTAGGTAATGAAGATAAGTTAATTGTAGTATTACCGCTGTTACCGATGGTTCTAAAAATCTGTTTACCAAGTATATTATAAATAGTAATATTATAATTAGTTAGGTTAGTATTAATAAAAACTTTTTCTTTAGCCGGGTTAGGATAAAATTTGATAGGTATATTATCAATACTATTTATACTTAAATTACTGCTAATAATATTGATTTTTAAATCGTCAAAATAAAATCCATCTCTTCTTTGAGAATTATCTGAAACTAATTTAAATCTAATTTTAATTTCATTATCTAAATAGTCAGATAGTGATATGGTCTCATTAACCCATGATTCTTGAAGACCATCATATAGAGGTTCATCTATTGCGTTTTCATGTGTGTCACTTCCAATTTTGGTATATTTCCCACACTGAGGAGTCCAGCTTTGACCATTATCTGCTGAAATCTCTACTTGAACATAGTCGTAACCACTTTCCGTATGCCATTTTGCATTAAAGCTTAATTCTGCATATGAAGCATCTGATAGATTTACTGAATTTGATAATTCAATTACAGAATATTCATTATTACTATAATTACCATTTGGAGAATCTGTTATTGATGTGTCTGGAGAGGTATAGTCTTCATATGTTATATTCCATGAATCAGATTCCCAATAGTCTTGAATCATACTACTTTCATCTTCAAAAATAATTATTGGATCACCATAAATTTTATTTATAATATATTCTTTATTAAAGGACCCATTATTGAGAACCAACATATAGGAAACTTGATCTCCATATTGAATTTCGCTACTTAATTCAATTGTAAAATCATCTTCAATGATTCCTCCTAAGCTCATTTGATTATGATTGTTAGTATTTGTTCCAGATGTAATATTATCAGATATAGGTGTGAATGAAACGTCAAAATTTCCTTGACCACCTATTCCAAGCCTTTGGATTTCATAGCTAGTTGAATAGGATGAAGAGTTAATAAAATTTGATGTTGTTATATCTTTTAGAGTCGCATAATTATTTACCATTTGAGCTGCTGTTAAATTAAGATACATCATCTCTTTACAAAGATCTTCAATAGTAGATGCTGCAGGCCAAAAGGATGATCCGATTTCAGGAGTCATCGCAAATATTTTGTTTCTAGTTCCACCTGATTCTGTCTCTAACATTCCATACATAAAATCATCACTATCACCAGCAGCTGGATAAAGATCAGCACTAATGATATTATCATATCCATTTTCTTTAACTAGCTCTTCAGAAAGAAATTCATACACATCGTTATCTTCGGTATATTGATTATAGTCGTATCCATAAGGGTAGAGTAGGAGGTTGCTATGTGTATGGTTATTTAATGCAAGGATAAAATCGTGATTTTCTACAAAATACCTAATAGCTTTATTTTCAGATTCTGAAAAAGGCCCATCACCAGCATAAGTACTTCCATTTGGATTACTAGATGTTCCTGATGTATTCCAAACTTCATTTCCATTATCATCTATATATGAATAGTTTCTGTTATTATCAACACCATGATTATTGTTTCTGTTTTTCCTCCACATGCCACCTCCTTCAGGATCATTAGTTCCATTATAGATGTAGCCATCAGGATTTACACAAGGAACAAAATATAATTCTGTATTATCCACTACCTCCTTAATTGTATCATCCTGATTGTAGTTTTCAAGTAGATGCCACATGTAAAAAATTAATTGCTGTAATGATCCAGGTTCTCTTGCATGATGTATGGCTGTATATAGAATTTGCGGTTCATTTTCATCTTGATTTGGATTATCAGAAATTCTAACCCATTGAAGGAATCTTCCCTGATATGTTTCATGTGTATGCGGGTTTTCGTCTGTAGTAGGATCTTTTATGTCTGATCTTACAGAAATAAGATTTGGATATAGTTGATGCATCTGATCTAATTCATCTAACATTTCACTATATGTATAGAACCCCCCAAAATCATTACCATCTTTAATATCATAATTTACAGGAGTTTCATAATTGTTTGAGCTTGAATCATCACATGTAATATTTTTAGAATTTGATTTAGATATAAAATCTTTGTGATCTGGATTATTTCTATTCTTATAATAAGAAACTATGTCATAGATTACAATCTCATAATCAATGTTTAATTTTTCTAGTATTTGTATTTCAGATTCAGAGAAATCAGATTCGAAGTAATCATTTTTCTTATGTATGCCATGATCTATTGCAATACCAGAATTTAGTAATTTTTCAAAATTTTCAGATGAATTATAATTTATTTTAACTCTATGAAATAATTCATTTTCTTGTGAATTAACAAAGTTAAATTGAAGAAATAAAATTAATAGAAATATTAGTTTTTTCATATGCTTTTAATCTATTACAAATATATTATAATCAAAGATTATTCCATTATTTTTTTGAATTGTAACTTATAACCCAATCTCTTGCATTAATAAAAGCTTGTATCCATGGTGAAACTTCATCTTTCCTTCCCCCTACATAATATGCCCAATTCCATTGAAAAATAGATCTTTCTATATGCGGCATTGTCACTAGATGTCTTCCGTCCGAACTAGACATCATAGCAATATTAAAATCTGATCCATTAGGATTTGACGGATAGCCTTCATAGGAGTATTTAGCGATTATATTGTATTTGTCTTCAGAATAGGGTAGGTTAAATTTTCCCTCTCCATGACTTATCCATACACCTAAATTACAGTTCTCTAATGATGACATCATTACTGAATTATTTTTTTGAATATCTACAGAAGTAAATCCACTTTCGTGTTTATTTGAATCATTAAAAGTCATTTTTCCATGAATTTCATGATCTGGATTAACAACTTCTAATTCCATAAAAAGTTGGCAGCCATTACATAAACCAATTGATAAAGTGTCTTCTCTAGAAATGAAATTATTAATTGATTTCTTTGCTTTTTCATTATATAAAAAGGCTCCTGCCCAACCCTTTGCAGATCCTAAAACATCAGAATTAGAAAATCCCCCAACTACTCCTATAAATTGTACATCCTCTAAATTTTCTCTTCCCGAAATTAGATCAGTCATGTGAATGTCTTTAACTTGAAAACCTGATAAAAATAATGCATTAGCTAATTCGCGTTCACTGTTGCTTCCTTTCTCTCTTATTACAGCAGCTTTTGGTCTGTTTTTCATTTCAAGAGTTATTGGTTTTATCCCTGAAAACCCAATTGGAAATTTAAAATTTAATGATTGATTTTTATAATTTATATATCTTATTTCTGAAAGATTATTAGCAGTTTGTTTTTTATCAAGTAGCATTGAAGTTTTAAACCAATAATCTCTATATTCTTCTATGTTTATTTCATATGAATCTGAATGATTTTTAAGCAATAATTTTTGTTCAGTTGTTACGCTCCCAATTTTGTAATAATCAATTCCTTTATCATCTAATATCTTTTCTATTGATTGATCTTTAGATTGAATAATTATACCAGGATTTTCTGAAAAAAGTAACTTTATTGAATCTTTTTCACCAATTGCTGTAAGATCAATATTTGCAGCAATATTATTATCTGCGAAACACATCTCCATAATAGTAGTTATCAAACCACCAGAACCTACATCATGACCAGCAAATATTAAGTCTTTTCTAATAAGATCTTGAATAGTATTGAATACATTTACTACAATAGTTGAATCTTTTACAGTAGGAGTTTTTTTGCCAATTTTCCCCAATATTTGCGCAAATGAACTTCCTCCTAATTTATAATCATCACAGGATAGATTAATATAGTATATATTACCAAATTTGGAATTAAAAACTGGTTCAACAACTCTAGTTATATCATCACAATGTGCAACTGCACTAATAATTACAGTTCCAGGCGCTGAAACTTCTCTATGATTATATTTTTGAGTCATGGAAAGTGAATCTTTCCCCGTTGGAATACTTATGCCTAGTTCAATTGCAAATTCTGATATTGCTGAAACAGCTTCATATAATCTAGTGTCTTCTCCTTTATTTTTACACGGCCACATCCAATTTGCTGATAAAGATACTCCTGAAATATTATCTTTTAATGGAGCCCAAATTATATTTGTTAATGCTTCTGCAACACTGTTTCTACTACCTGCAATAGGATCGATTAATCCTGATATTGGTGAATGTCCAATTGATGTTGCAATTCCGTCCTTTCCATTATAGTCTAAAGCCATTACACCACAATTATTCAATGGTAATTGCAATTGACCTACACATTGCTGTTTAGCCACTTTGCCTCCAACACATCTATCTACTTTATTAGTTAACCAATCCTTACAACCAACAGCTTCAAGTTTAAAAAGGTCTTTTAGATGAACATAAAAATCATTTGAGTTATAGCTAAGCTCACTATAATTTTTTTTAAATGAGATATCTTCAATTATAGTAGTAGGGGAGCTTCCAAAAAAATGTTTAAGTTTTAGATCAACAGGTTTTGTATTTATTTTATCGGATTTAATAGTAAAATTTCCATCATTTGTAACATGACCAACATCATATATAGGAGCTCTTTCTCTTTCACATATTCTCTTAAGTACTTCTAATTTTTTCTCATTTACAAGCAATCCCATTCTTTCTTGTGACTCATTCCCAACAATTTCTTTAAATGATAATGTTGAATCTCCAATTGGCAGTTTATCAATATTTATAATTCCACCAGAATTTTCCACTAATTCTGTTAGGCAATTTAGATGGCCTCCAGCTCCATGGTCATGAATGGAAATAATAAAATTATCTTCACTTTCAATAACTCCTCTAATTGCATTTGCAACTCTTTTCTGCATTTCAGGATTTGATCTCTGAATAGCATTTAATTCTATTCCAGATGAAAATTTACCTGTATCAGCTGAGGAAACAGCAGCTCCACCCATTCCAATCCTATAATTTTCTCCACCCATCACTATTATTCTATCACCTAATTCTGGATTTTCTTTTATAGCATCAGTTGCTTTTGCATAACCAATACCCCCTGCTAGCATTATTACTTTATCATAACCTTGAACATCATTATTTTCTTGATGTTCAAAAGTTAAAACGGAACCACAAATTAGAGGTTGACCAAATTTATTTCCAAAATCTGAAGCTCCATTAGAGGCTTTAATTAATATATCTACAGGATTTTGATACAGCCAATCACGTTTTATAATTTTTTTCTCCCATGAATATTCATTAAACCTAGAATAAGGTGTCATATATACTGCTGTCCCAGCCATTGGTATAGAGCCTTTCCCCCCAGCTAGTCTATCTCTAATTTCTCCACCAGATCCAGTTGCAGCACCATTAAATGGTTCAACAGTCGTGGGAAAATTATGTGTTTCAGCTTTTAGGGATATAACAGATTCAAATGGTTTCAATTTATAATAGTCAGCTATATCTGATCTAGTAGGTGAAAATTGGTTTACGATTGGGCCTTTTATAAAAGCAACATTGTCTTTATAAGCAGAAACTATTTTATTTGGATTAATCTTTGAAGTCTCTTTAATCATCTTAAAGAGACTATTAGGCATTTCCGTACCATCAATAATAAATTTTCCATTGAAGATTTTATGTCTACAATGCTCCGAGTTTACTTGAGAAAATCCAAAAATTTCTGAATCTGTTAGTTTTCTGCCAATTTCATTTGAAACATTAAGTAAATAATTAACTTCTTCTTTACTCAAAGACAGACCTTCAGATTCGTTATACGATTCAATATTGTCAATATGATTTACAGGCTCTGGATCTATATTTATAATAAATATAGATTGATTGAGCTCTGTAAATTTTTCAAACAACATTGGATCGTATTCTTTAAAATATTGATCTACTTTAACATATTTTTCAATTCTATTTATATGATTTATTCCCATATTCTGAGTTATCTCAACAGCATTAGTACTCCATGGAGATACCATTACAGCTCTAGGACCCAAATAGGTATTTTTAATTATATCTGAATCTATTAATGAAGAATTTCCAAATAACCAGGATAATTTATTAATATCAGAGTTTGATAGTTGTTTTTGTGTTTCTACAGCAAAAATTATATTCTCACGATTATCAAAAAAAAGTATCATTTAAAGTAATGAGAAATAGAAAACCAAATTTAATCGATTTATTACAAACTATGTATTAAATAAGAAGGGATAATTAATTAGTTATTCACTATTTTTAAACAACAACTAATTAATTATATTGCTTGCATTCGGACTAGATTAGTATAGATGCCTCCTTTATCCATTAGATCTTTATGTTTCCCGCTCTCAATAATTTTTCCTTTATCCAATACTAAAATATTATCTGCTTTTTGAATTGTTGAAAGTCTGTGAGCAATAACAAGAGAAGTTTTGTTTTTCATTACATTATTTAATGCCATTTGTACGAGATGTTCACTTTCACTGTCTAGGGCAGAGGTAGCTTCATCTAAGATCATGATTGGAGGATTTTTTAATACAGCTCTTGCAATGCTAAGTCTTTGTTTTTGTCCACCAGAGAGTTTGTTCCCCGAATCTCCAATATTACTTTCAATTGTGTTTGGTAATTCTTTAACAAATTCCCATGCATTGGCAATTTTAAGAGCTTCAACTATTTCTTGATCAGTAGCATCTTCTTTCCCAATTAATAGGTTATTTTTTATTGAATCGTTGAATAAAATAGAATCTTGCGTCACTAATCCAATTAATTTTCTTAGTGATTTTAAATTAATCTCTTTAATATTTTTTCCATCAACTTTAATTTCGCCATCAGATATATCGTAGAATCTGCTTATTAAATTAGCAATTGTAGATTTTCCACTACCTGATTGCCCAACTAATGCGATTGTTTTTCCTTTTTCAATTTTAAATGAAAGATTTCTTATTACATCTCCAATTTCATAACTAAATGAAACATTATTAAAATCGACACTAGATTTAAAATCTTCTAGAGAAGCATCATTGTCGTTAGATTTTATGAATCTATTATCATCAATAACTTGAAATACCCTTTCAGCGGCTCCATAAGCTTTTTTGACTCTATAACTTGCCTTACTAAGCGCTTTTGCGGGGGTAAGAATATTATAAGCTAACCCTAAATAAACTAGAAATGTACTGGCATCTAGTGAGTTTTCCTTTAGCACCATCATTCCTCCATACCATAAAATAACTGCAATAGAACAAATTCCTAAAAGTTCACTCAAAGGACTTGCCAGATTTTTCCTATTTATAACACTATTTGAAAATTTATACAATCTGTTTGTTGATTCAGCGAATTTTCTTGAAAAGGCATTTTCAGCATTAAAGATTTTTACAATTTTTAATCCATTTAAGGTTTCATCTACCAATGAAATAAATAAACCTTGCTCTTTTTGAACTCTTAATGATTTACGCTTTAATGATTTGCCAACAATTGATATAATAATAGCTGATAGGGGAATAAATATTATAACAAATCCAGTTAATTCGGGACTTATTATATACATTGTTATAAGGGTAAATAATATCATCAACGGTTCTTTAATAATTAATTCAAATACTGATAAAAAAGAATTATCAATTTCTAGAACATCAGATGAAATTCTAGCAACTATATCTCCCTTTTTCTTTCCTGAATAATAAGACATAGACAACCTTACTATTTTGTTATAAAGCTCATTTCTAAGATCTTTTATTACTCCATTTTTTAAAAAAGTAATAAAGAACATTGATAAATAATTAAAGAGATTTTTTAGCAAGAATGTGACTATTATTATTGAAACCATAAAGATTAGCACATCATTGTTTCCTTCAGCTTTTTTAATAGTAACAAAATAATTAAGATAATCTTCAGCATAATTACCTATATCTGCAATCTCAACCCATACAGGTTTTGAGGTTAAAGATTCAGTTTGATTAAATAGAACTTTAAGCATTGGGAAAAGAGATACCATAGAGAGAGTCCCAAACAATGCATAAAAAATATTTGTAAAGATGTTTAGCAAAAAAAACCTCTTATAGGGGAGGGTATATCTAAATATTCTATAAAAATAGTTATTCATTATAAATTAATTTCTTCAATTATTGATTTAATTTTATTATTTAAAAAGTCATTTTTTTCAAAATACTGTTCTTTAGATTCAAGTTTAATATTTACACTAATATACATTTTGATTTTTGGTTCAGTGCCACTTGGTCTTAAAACTACCTTAGTCCCATTAGCAGTATTAAATTCAATAACATTAGATTTAGGAAAATTGATTTTAGACACTCTATTTGTTTTTAAATCTAATGTTTGAGATTTTTTATAATCATCTATAGTAATTACTTCAGATCCACCAATTTGTTTTGGAGGGTTATTTTTAAAGTTATCAATAATATTTTTTATTTCTAATTGACCGTCTTTTCCTTTTTTTGTTATTGACATCAATTCTTCCTTGTAAAAGCCATGTTTGACATATATATCAATAAGACTATTAAACATTGATGAACTATTCTGTTTTAAATAATTGGCAATTTCACATGCAAATAAGCTGGCTGTTATTGCATCTTTATCTCTAACAAAGTCACCAATCATAATACCATAACTTTCTTCTCCTCCAATCAAAAAACTTGATTCAGGATAATCTTCAACCATTTTAGCAATCCATTTAAATCCTGTTAAACATAGCTTACAATCAATATCATAATACTTAGCAATTTTACTTACTAGAGGTGTTGAGACAATAGTTGTAGCTATATACTGATCATTATTTAATTTACTTTCTGATTTTAGTTGATTTAACAGGAAATCAATCATTATAACCATTAATTGATTACCATTAAGTAGTATGTAATCATTGCTTAAGCCTTTTACAGCAATGCCAAGTCTATCAGCATCTGGATCTGTACCAATAAGTATATCAGCATTATTACTCTTTGCTAAATCTAATCCTAATGATAAAGCTTCTTTTTCTTCTGGATTAGGTGATTTTACTGTAGGAAAATTACCGTCAGGATTCATTTGTTCTACAACATATAAAACGTTTTTATAGCCAATTTTATCAAATACTTTTGGCATAATAGTAGAAGAGGTTCCATGAAGAGAAGTAAAAACAATTTTGAAATTTTCTCGATTTCTAATATTATTAATTTTTCCAACATTTATACTACTATCAATAAATTTTTTATCAATCAATTCATCAATAGATTCAATAAGATTTGAGTTGCCATTGAATTTTATTTCTTCAAATGATACATTATTTATTTCTTCAATTAATAGTTTATCTATTGGCGGAACAACTTGACCTCCATCTTTCCAGTAAACTTTGTAGCCATTATATTCAGGAGGATTATGTGAGGCTGTTAAAACAATACCACATGTACAATTAAGGGTTTTTACAGCAAAAGATAATTCAGGTGTTGGTCTTAATTCACTAAAGATGTATGCTTTAATTTTATTTGCAGAAAAGACATCTGCCACAATTTTAGCAAAAAAATCACTGTTATTCCTGCAATCAAAAGCTATTGCTACTTTAATTTCTCCATTTTGAGTTTTATTAAGGTAATTACAAATCCCTTGAGTGTTTTTTCCTAGAGTATATTTGTTTATTCTATTGGTTCCAACACCCATAATACCTCTCATACCACCTGTACCAAACTCTAGATCTTTATAAAAACAATCTTCTAAAAGTCTTTTGTCCTTATAAAGTTCTTTAACTTTCTCTTGTGTTTCTTTAGAAAATGGATCATTTGACCATTCTTTAGCTTTTTTCTCTATTTCACTCAAAGACATAATCTTTAAAATATATTTGCAAAATTAAGCTATTAAGAAGAAATTTATAACTAAAAAGTTGTTAAAAAACTTATAAATTAACTATAATTTAGCCTCTATATTGATTTTAAAAGAGATATTTTATACATTTATAAAAAAAATAATAATTATGAATAAATTTAAATTAATTATGACTATTGCAGTTCTTGCTGTAATCAGTTATTCGTGTAACAATTCAGCCGTTCAAAGAATGGCTGATAAAATGACGCCAGATCCTGTTGTCCTAGAACAGGAAGGTGCTGGTTTCTTTGCTCCTCAACCAGATGAAAAATTTGTAGTTGGATCTGATGAGACTACTGATGTATGGATGAAGTATATTGATGCTCATAATAATGGGGATGTGGAAGCTATAATGGCTATGGAATCTGATTCTATATACATAATGGGACCAGATGGAGCAGTAATTAAAGGAAAGGAAGCTCACGCAGCATTTTTAAAAGTTTGGTTTGAAGAAGCAGATCCTAAATGGAATGTGTATTGGGCAATGCCTTATAAAGGTGTCCCAGGTGGTGCAGAATGGATAATTGCTGGACACAACACTACTTCAACTGTTGATGGAGTTAAAACTAGTGTTTTAGATATGATTGATGCTAATATTAAGGATGGTATTGTTGAAAAATTCTGGGTTTACCAAAATCAAGGTCCATCAGAAGATGCATCTGAAGAAGCATCAGAAGAAACAGAAGAATAAATTAAAGCAATTTATTATAAAAAACCTTCACTTTGGTGAGGGTTTTTTTATAGGTTAACTTCTTGTCTTACTCTGTAGTGTATTTTAGATTTATTATATCTTAAGATTAGCTCACCAATAAAGCCTATAGCGAAGAATTGACTGCCAATGATCATTGTTGCTAGACTGATATAAAATTCAGGCCTTTCTGTTATTAACTTTCCATCAGGATTAACAAACAATTTGTCATAACCTAAATAGACTGCAAACAAAAATCCAATTAATAACATTAAAAACCCAATTCTCCCAAAAAGATGCATTGGTCTTTTTCCAAATTTTGAAATAAACCATATTGTAATTAGGTCTAAGAACCCATGAATAAACCTACTAGGCCCAAATTTAGTTTTACCATATTTTCTAGGGCTATGTTTTACAATTTTTTGACCAATTCTGTTAAAACCTTCATTTTTTGCTAGTACAGGGATATATCTATGCATTTCTCCATACACTTCTATATTTTTTACTACTTCTGCCTTGAAAGCCTTTAATCCGCAATTAAAATCATTTAATTTAATTCCTGAAGTTAATCTGGCAGCAAAATTGAATATTTTTGAAGGGATATTTTTGAATAAAACAGAATCGTATCTTTTCTTTTTCCAACCTGAAACTAGATCATAATTTTCATTTTTAATCATATTGTATAATTCAGGAATTTCTTCAGGATCATCTTGAAGATCAGCATCCATTGTAAAAACAACATCTCCTTTTGCTTTTAAAAAACCAATATGAAGAGCTTGTGATTTTCCATAGTTTTTAAAAAATCTAATTCCTTTTACAAATTGATTTTCTTTAGATAATCTACTAATTATATCCCACGAATTATCTATGCTTCCATCATCAATAAAAATAACTTCATAAGAATACGAGTTTGAGCTCATAACTTTTTCAATGGATGAATGTAATTCACTTAACGAATCATTTTCATTTAAAAGCGGAATTATAACTGAAATATCCATAGTTAAGCAATTTCTGAGTTACTTCTTTTAAAGATAAGAGCATTTATAGATCCAAAAATTGTCTGAATTCCTAATCCAACAGCTAATGAAAGGGTTAAATTACGCAATGATAATGATGGATTTTTTTCCATTTCAATTAAAGCTTGTTGAATTACTTCTTCAGATAAATTCATTCCAGTATACATTTCTTTAGCCATTATCATTGACATTTCATTGAGTTGCTCAGCCGCACCTGGATCTAAAATTACAAATATAAATATTTGTACTAATGTCGCTACAAGCATTCCAACAGCCGTACAAGCCATATAAGACACAAATGCATCAGACCAACTTATATAGCCTCCTAATTTCTTTCTAGAGTTTAATATTGAATAAATCCCAGAACCAATAACTATAAACAAAAAGATTAAAGATATTTTCCAATTAAGGAATAGTTCTATATCAACTACATAAAAGACAGTATTTGATAAAAAAAGTAATAACCCTAATTTAATTCCCAGATCTACTGAGATTTTTTTTACATCTATTTTCATAATTAATTTTTTAAATTTTATGCAAATATAAGAAAAGCCAAATAGGTATAATTAAATTAAGTTTAATCTAATATTGTATAATTATAAAAAATATATAAATTTGCACTTCAAAATAAGAAATGATGAAAAAAGAAATTCATCCAAAAGATTACAGATTGGTAGCTTTTAAAGACATGTCAAATAATGATGTTTTTTTAGCTAAGTCTACTGCGAAAACTTCAGAGACTATAGATGTAAAAGGTAAAGAATATCCTCTAGTTAAGTTAGAAATATCTAGATCTTCTCATCCTTATTATACAGGTAAAGCAAAACTTGTGGATACAGCAGGAAGAGTTGATAAATTTAGGACTAAATACGCTAAATTTAAGAAGAAATAATAGGATTTAAATTCATAGAGAATTAAGTCTTTCAAACGATGAAAGGCTTTTTTTTTACTTTTATAAAAAAATAAAAAGTAAATGTCAGAAATTAATTTTAGACTTATTAAAGAAGAAGATATTAATGATGTCTTTATTCTTCTAAATCAACTTAAAAAGATAGATCTTGAAAATATTGATAGGAAGAAGGCATGGAATGATTTTAATTCTAATACTAGCTCAAATTCAATTGTTGGCATTTATAATAATAGAATTGTAGCATATGGAAGTGTGGTAATTGAGAATAAGATAAGAGGAGAGGTTGCTGGTCATATTGAAGACATTGTAGTAGATAGTGAGGTTAGAGGAAAAATGGTAGGAGTCTCACTTATTAAGGAATTAATTGAAATTTCTAAAAGAAAGGGTTGTTACAGAATAACATTATTTTGCAATGAAAAATTGGTGAATTTTTATTCACGAAATGGATTCAAAGTGAATAATATTATAATGAAAAAATATCTTTAAGAAGGATAAAGGTTTGTATATTTGCTGCTCAATTTTATATATATGGAAAAAAATAATAAACGAGAGTTTACTATAATGGAAAAATCAATAGGAATTGGTGTTATGACTGGCACTATTGTAGGCATTATTGTAGGTGTTTTAACTGACAATATAGGCTTGTGGCTTCCTTTTGGAGTTTCATTTGGAATAGTTTTCGGAGTTTCATTTGGAACACAAAAAAATACTAAAAGTTAGACAACTTTTTTACATACCTAAGGTCTAGTAAATTTGTGGCATTAATCTGCATGCCATCCAAATTTTTTCTAGTAAATCTTATTACTTCATCATAAAATAGTGGAACAATGATAGATTTACTAATAATCAATGAATCCATTTTTTTGTATAGAATCTCTGTTTTATTTTGATTAGTCTCACCTATAGCACTTTCATATAGTGCATCAAATTCTTTATCTGCAAAATGAGTATAATTTGGTCCTTTAGGAGCAAAGTTTTTGGAATAAAATAGAGATAAATAGTTTTCAGCATCTGGATAATCTGCTACCCAGCTTGCTCTAAAAAAATCTAATTTTCCATTAGCTTTTGCTTCTTTTAAGGAGGCTCCAGGAATAACATCTATAGATATTTGAAGACCTATTTTTTCTAATTCTTTTTGAATAAATTCACAAAAAACTAAGTAATTACTAGTGGTTGTTAATTTTAGGCTTGGAACTTCTTTAAAATCTCTTTTATACTGACTGATTAATTTTTTAGCATAATCTGGATTATATATGTATCCAATTTTGTCTGAATAACCTGGTAGTCCAATTGGTATAAATCCTCCATTTGCTGGAATGCCAATCCCATTTCTTAGGTATTTTATCATTTTATTTTTGTCAAATCCATGGTTCACAGCCTTTCTAAGTATTTCTGATTTAATTTCATTTTTATTTGAGTCTAAATAAAATGCTAGGTATTCAGTATTTAAGTAAGGGCCTCTAATTAAATTAATCTGATTTATATATTTATTTTTTAATTCTCCTCGAGTATTTACTATTTCATCTTTATAGGAATCATCTAAGCCTGACACAAAATCTAAATTTTCTTGAATGAATTGTAGAAATTCACTCTGCTTATCTTGTAAAAAAGTAATAGCAACTGACTCAAGATAGGGTAATGAATTTCCAATTGAGTCCTTTTGAAAATATTCATTATTTTTTCTAAAAACTAATTTTATATTTTCTTCCCATCTCTTAAATTTAAATGGACCTGTTCCAACTGGATTAGACCTAAATTCATCACCATAATGCTCAACAATCTCTTTAGGTACGACTGAGCAATATTTCATGGTAAGTATACCAAGAAAAGCATTAAAAGGTTCCTTTAGTTTAATTTCTAGAATGGTATCATTAATTGCCACATAATTATCGACCTTATTAAAAACCCATCCTCCGGGAGAGGCTAATATAGGATCTAAAAGCCTATCAAAACTATACACAAAATCCTCCGCTGTAACGTTTCTGTTAGTTAACATGGAATGCTTGTGAAATTTAATATTATTATTTAGAATAAAACTATATGTTAATCCATCATTAGAAATCATCCAGCTTTTAGCAATTGATGGAATTACCCTTAATTCTTCATCCATCTCTACTAATCCGTTAAAAAGTTGATTTACAGCCCAAATATTAGCAACGTCTTTAGCGAAAGCAGGATCTAATGAGTTAATATTTTTATGTTCATTATATCTAAAAACCTGATCAGAGTTATTATTATTATTATTATTATTTGTGCAAGTATAAACAGACAAAATAGAGATCAATACAGCAAAATGGTATATACTATATATTTTACTTTTTGTTGAGTTTTTTTTCATATTACTATTTAATTGTAAATTTACAACCCTTTATAAATTTACAAGAATGTCTGTTATAAAAAAAGTAGCATTTTATACTCTTGGTTGCAAATTGAATTATTCTGAAACTTCAACAATATCCAGAGATTTTAAAAGAAACAATTATGAAATTGTTAGTGCATCAAAAAAGGCAGATATATACGTAATTAATACTTGCTCTGTAACTCAAAATGCTGATAATAAGTTTAAGAGTGTAGTAAATAAAATGAATAGATTAAATCCTAATGCATTCATAGCTGCAATTGGTTGTTATGCCCAATTAAAGCCTAACGAATTATCAGATGTCAAAGGAGTTGATTTAGTGCTTGGAGCTAATGAGAAGTTTAATATATTAGATTATATAGGGGATTTATCAAAAAACAAACATCCAAATATTTATTCATGTGATATAAGTAGTGTTGATACTTATATTAGCAGCTATTCATCGAATGATAGAACTAGGGCTTTTCTAAAAGTTCAGGATGGATGTGATTATAAATGTACTTATTGTACAATTCCATTAGCTAGAGGTATATCTCGAAGTGATACTCTTAAAAATATTAAAAATAATGTAGAAACAATTTCTTCAGAGGGAATAAAAGAAATTGTTCTAACGGGAGTAAATATTGGAGATTATGGAAAAGGAGAATATGGAAACAAAAAACATGACAATACTCTTTTTGATTTAGTTAAGGAATTGGATAAATCTAATGGCATAAATAGATTTAGAATATCATCAATAGAACCAAATTTGTTAAGTAAAGAAATCATTTCATTTATGGCTAAAAGCAGACTATTTGTTCCACATTTTCACATCCCTTTGCAAAGCGGTAGCAATCAAATATTAAGAAGCATGAAGAGAAGATATAATAAGGATCTTTACATTGATAGAATTAATTATATAAATTATACTATACCAAATGCGTGTATTGGGGTAGATGTAATAGTAGGCTTCCCTGGAGAAACTGATGAATATTTTATGGAGACATTAGATTTTTTAAAAAAATTAAAAATATCTTATTTGCATGTTTTCACTTATTCTGAAAGAAATAATACCCTTGCATCAACAATGAATTTTCAAGTTCCTAAAGAAGTTAGAACAAAAAGAAGTATGATTCTTAGGTCATTGTCTCATAAAAAAAGAAGAATTTTTTATGAGAGTCAAATAGGTCAAGATAAAACTGTATTATATGAAGCTGAAAACAAAAGAGGATATATTTATGGTTATACTGAAAATTATTTAAGGGTTAGAGCTCCTTGGAATCCTAAACTAGCAAATAAATTAAAACCTGTAATAATAAATGAAATTGATCAGGATGGGTATATTAGGGTAGAAGAGAAAATACAAGAGGAATGTCTAACGTTATAATTAGCTAAATTCTTACTCCAACTGGAAGAAGTGATTTATATTTTCTGTTTTTTCTTATGTATTTAGTAATTACTGGAACTGTTGGTACTACACTTATATTGAGATCTCTAATCATTTCTAATACATTAGAGATGAAATCATCGATAAAAGCATCTTTATTTTTAATTTCTGGTACAACTATTTTAGTTAAAAAAATTTTTCTATCCTGAAGAGAATATTCTATAATAGCAAGCTTCCCATTTATTTTGGCCTCAAATTGCCTTAAAAATGTATTATCATTAATTTCCATAAATTTATAGTAAAAGCAATTACAAAATTATAAAAAAAAATGCAGATAGTCATTTATCTATAATAAATGGGTAATATTAAAGAACATATTTATTTAATGCCAGGTTTGGGTACTAATTCGTTGATATTTGAATATTTAGAATTTCCTAAAGATAAATACTGTGTCCATTTATTAGATTGGATTATGCCAATTAAGAATGAATCACTTAATAATTATTGCATTAGATTATCAAATGAAATTAAACATGAAAATATAATATTAATAGGAGTTTCATTTGGAGGAGTTATTATTCAGGAACTTAGCAGGTTAATGTCAACAAAAAAGCTAATAATTATTTCTAGTATTAAAAACAACAAGGAGCTTCCTAAAAATTTTAGGTTAATTAGGGCAACAAAAATTCACAAGATATTTCCAATGAGCACTTTTAATAATTTTTTTAAATTTTTAAAATACTCCAAAATTGATAAAATATATAAAAGAATTAATCTTGCTGATAGATATTTAACTGTAATAGACAAAGATTATTTGAAATGGAGTATTAATTGTCTATTAAATTGGGATCAAGAAATAACTTTAGATAACATTGTACACATCCATGGTAATTCAGATCACATTTTTCCTATAAAATATATTAAAGATTCGATTGTAATAGAGAATGGAAGACATGAAATGATTATAACTAGAGCAAAGTGGTTTAACCAGAATCTTATTAAGATTATTGAAAATTAAAATTCTATCTTCTTCCCATTCTATTTGAGCCAAAGTGTTGATTTGGAATATGAGATTTTTTCATTTGATTTTTCATCATTTTAATTTGATCTGTAAGCATTCCATTTTTATCTAATCTTTGTGCTTCTTGAAGTAGTTTCTGCGCTTCAAGTTTTCTTCTCTTAGTAAAAGCAATTCCAGCTAAATTTAATTTTGCCATTGCTAAATCATGGTCCATACTTAAACCAAAACTAATAGCTGCTTTAAAATATTTTTCAGCTTCATTCATATTTGTTTGAGACACTATTAATCCTTTCAAATAATTATAATAACCTTGTTGTTTTGTTACTAAAACTTTAGAAGGATTATTAATTCTATTTAACCATTTCTCAGCTCCATCAAGATTTTGTTTTCTTAGTTGAAAAAATGCTAAAAGAAGAAATTCATTTTTGAAAAACAGAAATAGAATAATTAATGCTATTATTAGATACATTATTCCATTTCCAATTAATCCCCCCATAAACTGGAATATTGAAAATCCAAAACAAACAAAACAAAAAAATAATTTAATGTATTTATTAATCATAATTGTATATGAATTTCAATGAATAAAGTTAATAAAAATTAAATATAATATTAATTAATAGATTTGTTAAAGTAAAAAGTCTTTGTATATTTGCCGGCAACTTAATAATATATTTTTAAGCAGATTAAGTTAAATTAAATAAAATGCCTAAAAGAACATTTCAACCATCAAAAAGGAAAAGAAAAAATAAGCATGGCTTTATGGAGAGAATGTCCACAGTTGGTGGTAGAAAAATTATTTCTCGTAGAAGAGCTAAAGGAAGAAAAAAGCTTTCAGTATCTTCTGAAAAAAGTCATAAATAATAATGATTAACAATTGTTGATATTATATTAGGTGTTACTGACGTAACACCTTTTTTTTTATGTTTTTGACAATTTTTTTTACTAAAATATAGTACCTAATGCCTAAAAGAGATAAACTAAAATCAACATTAATAATCGGTTCAGGTCCTATAATAATTGGCCAAGCATGTGAATTTGATTATTCTGGATCACAAGCATTAAGATCTCTTCGTGAAGATGGTATAGAAACTATACTAATAAATTCAAATCCAGCTACAATAATGACTGATCCAACAATGGCTGATCATGTATATTTATTACCTCTAAATACTACATCAATTGTTCAAATATTAAAAGAACACCCTCAAATTGATACTGTCTTACCAACAATGGGAGGACAAACTGCATTAAATTTATGTATAGAAGCTGATGAAAAAGGAATTTGGGAAGAACATAATGTAGAAATTATAGGTGTTGATATTAATGCAATAAATATTACTGAAGATAGAGAGCAATTTAGAAATTTAATGCTTGATATTGGAATTAAAATGGCTTCACAAGCTACTGCTAATTCTTATTTAAAAGGAAAGGAGATTGCACAGGAATTTGGATTTCCTTTAGTGATAAGAGCCTCATATACATTAGGAGGTACAGGAGCTTCTATAGTATATAAAGAAGAGGATTTTGATGAATTATTGACTAGAGGTTTAGAGATATCCCCAATTCATGAGGTAATGATAGATAAAGCATTGATTGGATGGAAGGAATATGAATTAGAATTACTTAGAGACTCTAATGACAATGTGGTAATTATATGTTCTATTGAAAATATGGATCCTATGGGTATTCATACTGGGGATTCAATAACTGTTGCTCCTGCCATGACACTTAGTGATACTTGTTATCAAAAAATGAGAGATATGGCAATTAAGATGGTGAGAAGTATAGGTGATTTTTCGGGTGGTTGCAATGTTCAGTTTGCTGTAAGTCCTGATGAAAAAGAAAATATTATAGCAGTTGAAATTAACCCTAGGGTTTCAAGATCATCGGCTTTGGCAAGTAAAGCAACTGGTTATCCAATTGCAAAAATAGCTTCAAAGTTAGCAATAGGATACAATCTGGATGAACTAGAAAATCAAATAACTAAATCTACATCAGCTTTATTTGAACCAACTTTAGATTATGTAATTGTAAAAATTCCAAGATGGAATTTTGATAAGTTTGAAGGTAGTGATAGGACCTTAGGGTTACAAATGAAATCAGTTGGTGAGGTAATGGGTATTGGAAGATCCTTTCAAGAAGCTCTTCATAAAGCTACCCAATCCTTGGAAATTAAAAGAAATGGAATTGGGGCCGATGGAAAGAGTTATAAGGATGAAGATCTAATAGTTAGTAAATTAATAAATGCATCATGGGATAGGGTTTTTGTAATTTTTGATGCTATACAAATAGGTATGCCATTAAGTAGAATTAATGAATTGACCAAAATTGATATGTGGTTTTTAAGACAATATGAAGAGCTTTACTTACTACAAAAAGAAATTTCAAAATATACAATTGATTCAATATTAAGAGATTTACTTCTAGAGGCTAAACAAAAAGGATATGGTGATCGTCAAATTGCTCATATTTTAAATTGTTTAGAAAGTCAAGTTTATAATAAACGTCAGGAGATGAATATTAATAGAGTTTATAAACTTGTTGATACCTGTGCAGCTGAATTTACTGCAAGTACACCTTACTATTATTCTACTTTTGAAAATGAAATAGAGAATAAGGATGGTAAAAAGTATTCTCATAACGAAAGTGTAGTTAGTGACAAGAAAAAAATTATTGTTTTAGGTTCAGGACCAAATAGAATTGGTCAAGGAATAGAATTTGATTATTGCTGTGTTCATGGGGTTTTAGCAAGTGCAGAGTGTGGATATGAAACAATAATGATTAATTGTAATCCTGAGACAGTTTCTACTGATTTTGATATTGCTGACAAACTTTATTTTGAACCAGTATTTTGGGAACATATATATGATATAATTAGACATGAAAATCCGGAAGGTGTTATCGTTCAATTGGGTGGTCAAACAGCATTAAAATTGTCTGAAAAATTAGATAGATATGGAATAAAAATAATAGGAACGAATTACAAATCATTAGATTTAGCTGAGGATAGAGGTTCATTCTCAAAACTTTTAAAAGAGAATAATATTCCTTATCCAAAATTTGATATAGCCTCTAGCGTAGATGAAGCTCTTAAAGTAACTAGAAAATTAGATTTCCCAATTTTAATTAGACCTTCATATGTGCTTGGTGGTCAGGGGATGAAAATTGTAATAAACAAAAAAGACCTTAAAGAACATGTAGATGATTTATTAAAGAAAATGCCAAAGAACAAACTTCTTTTAGATCACTATTTAGATGGAGCTATTGAGGCAGAGGCAGATGCAATATGTGATGGTAAAAATGTTTATATAATAGGAATAATGGAACATATAGAGCCATGTGGTATTCATTCTGGTGACAGTAACGCTTGTTTACCTCCTTTTAATTTGGGAGATTTAGTTCTACAACAGATAATAGATCATACGGAAAAAATTGCTATGGCTCTAAATACTATTGGTCTTATTAATATTCAATTTGCAATAGTAGATGACATGGTATATATAATTGAGGCAAACCCAAGAGCATCAAGAACAGTTCCTTTTATTTCAAAAGCTTATAAGGAGCCATATGTAAATTATGCAACTAAAGTTATGTTGGGTGAAAAGAAGCTTGAAGACTTTAAGTTTAATCCTACATACAAAGGATATGCTATTAAGCAGCCTGTTTTCTCATTTAATAAATTCCCTAATGTAAATAAGCAGCTTGGTCCTGAGATGAAGAGTACAGGTGAGAGTATTTTATTTATTGATAATCTTCAGGATGAGAAATTTCATGAGCTGTATTCTAGAAGAAAAATGTACTTGAGTAAATAGAGTAATATTTTAATTTCCTATTTGTTTTTTCGTCAGTAAAATTTTGTAAATTGTTTTTATAATAATTCTAACACTATGGAAATAGTAATTGGTTTTTTATGTATTATAATATTAGGGCTAATATATCTGGTCTATAATTCAAAAACTAGTGCAGGATCAACATCTACCAATGACTTAATTCAATTTTCAAATTCACTGAGTTCTCAAATTCAAGAAATAAGAAAGGAGATTGATACTAATTCTAAGGAAAGCAGAACAGAGATTGAATCTAAACTTAAAGATATAAATAAGCAGATTAATGATTTTCATAAAACTTCAACGTCTAATATAACACAGCAGTTTAAGGAATCTAATAAGGTAATAAAGGATGTTACTGCTGAATTAGAAAAAATTAAAGGCACTAATGAACAGGTTTTAAGTTTTGCTAATCAAATGAAGACTCTAGAAAAGATTTTGGGAAATCAGAAACAAAGAGGAGTCTTGGGTGAAATACAGTTAGAAAATTTATTAGCAAATGTACTGCCACCTGAACTTTTTCAAATGCAGCATTCATTTAAAAATAAAGAGGTAGTTGATGCTATTGTTAGAATAGGTGCTTATATAATACCAATTGATGCAAAATTTTCTCTTGATAATTATAATAAGATGATCGAATGTTCAAATAAGGAAGAGCTAGCTGATTTGGAGAAGAAATTTAAATCTGACATCAAAAATAGAATTAACGAAACAGCCAAGTATATAAGACCTAATGAAAATACTACTGATTATGCTTATATGTTTATACCTGCTGATGGTTTATATCAAGATTTATTAAATAGTAGAGTAGGGACTTTAAAAATAAATCAGAGAGATTTAGTTTCATATGCCTATACAAAAAAAGTAATGATAGTATCTCCTATGAGTTTATTTCCAATGTTACAGATTACGGTAAAGGCACTACATAATTTAAAAGTAGAGAATTCCATTAATGATGTTTTGAAGAATATTGAAAAATTATCTACTCACTTAAATGCTTATAAGACTTATCATGATAAACTAGGAAATACACTAGGAACAGCAGTGAACCATTATAATGATAGTACTAAGGAATTTAAAAAGATAGATAAAGATGTTATTAAAATATCATCTGGAAACTCTCAATTAAATATTGATTCCGAAGCAATTGAGAAACCTCTTTTAGAAGATTAATTTAAATGAATTAGATATTTTTTCTCTACTGCTTTAAAACTATACTTTAATAATAAGCTAAAAAACAAGTCTCCTGCTAGCGCATACCCAAAGAATGGCAAAGCTAGAGTGAAACAGGTTAATAGTCCCTCAATAGTCATGGGATAACCCATACTCCATACCCCTAGATTAGTTATTATAAAAAACAGCAAGCTGCTTAAAAATATATTTGATATATTAATTTTTTTAATTACAGTTCCTATAAATGTAATGGCTATAAATGAAGTGTAGACAAAAATTGATATAGAATAAAATCCAAGATATAAATCAGATATTATCATTGCTAGAATTGGGATAGAGTATGCCAGTTTTTTATTCTGAAAATTCAACCCACCAAATAGAGCCATTGCAGTTATAGGCGCAAAATTTGGAGGATGAGGCATTAATCTTATTATTGCAGCAAAAATTATAAATAATAATACAATGAGCTCTCTATTTGAAATTTTTTTAAAGTTCATTTATAATTTTATTTTTTATTAAAAAATCATTCTTCAAATAAATATACATCTCTTTCTGTAATAATTCAAATTTATTACTATCATCTATGAGCTTGATAGGATTGATTAGATCAATTACTTTTCTATCTAATGTTATTTGTTGCAATGCAAGAGCAAGTAGAGGTTCATTTTCATCTCCTAAAACTCCAAGATTAGTAATATTTTCTTCAAGAATTATATCAGGATTTAAACCATTAAAATAATCAGTATTGCCTTCAGAATTTAGAGTTTTTAAAACAAGAGGCTGGAGTGCATAAGCATGATTTGGATTTGCACCTTCAAGGGTAAAATTTTCAGAATCATATAATGTAACAGATGCTTGGTATTTTCCATAGGTGTTAGTTCCAATATGAATAACATCTATATAAGGATCTAGGCAGTTTATAACCAGTTCACTAGCTGATGCTGAACTTTGAGTTGTTATAATAAAGACACGATTTAAATTTAAACTACTATTATTTTCAATAAATCGATTAATTAAAAATTCAGGGTCATTATTAAGATAATAGGCTTGAATTTCGTCATTCCATTGTTCTGTACTAATTATTTCACCAAAGAATTGTCCCGTAATTAAACTTGAAAGTAAAATAGAGGTATATACTGAACCTCCAGGATTATACCTTAAGTCTAGAATTAAGTCACTAATATTATTAGATTTAAAATTTGAAAAAACACTAATTAATTCATCATTATAATCACCTATAAATCTATTAAACATAAGATAACCAACATTTTGATTTTGAGCTTCTATTATCGATGAGATATAAATGGGATTTTTTTCATATGAAATTTTAATTAGTTCAATATTTATGTCATTTGATATTATTTGGTCATCAGATGTCTCTGAAGTATTTTGATCTAAGTAATTAGCAAAATTAACTGTGTAGTTATCAGAAGATAAAAGATCTGAGTAATTGTCAATTGTTAGAGACGTATTATTAATACTATTAAACACGTCTCCTCTTTGAATATTATTTTCTTCTGCGCTAGTATTTGGATGAACATACCTGACATATCCATAAACATCATAGCTGCTTCCAGGCGCATATCTTAGTCCATATTCCATTCCATTACTATTTGAAATTCCACTAAAATATTGTTGAAGGGCAATATAGTCATCTACTATAAAGCTAAATTTATCTATACTCTCTCTCAGGTAAATTAGGCTTTCAAATAGATTTTCAGGATTTTCAAATAGATTTAAAAAATCAGTATATTCTTCTGATGATGAAAACCTGTTATTAGCAAGATCTTCTATATTTTGCTTGTAGAGATAACTAGCATTCATGCCTTTCCAAACAAAATCATTTATGTTACTTGCAAATACTATATTGTCATCACTATCTTCAAAACAACTAAATAAAATAATAGAGATAAAAAATAGTATATATGTTTTTTTCATAAAATTTTATTTTTTAAAAACATGACCTCTAATCTACAACTATCAATGAAAAATTCAAAGATTAATTAAATAAGGATTCCTTCATTAATGATGGAGGCATATTCCCAACTTTTAAAAGTTTTTCATGAAAATCTGAAATATCATAATTTTCTCCCATCAATTTTTTAAATTCTTCTCTCATTTTTAAAATTTCAGTCATTCCAATAAAATAACCAATGAAGTATCCAGGTCTAGAAGAAGATGAATCAATCTCTAATTGAGCAGCCCACCTTAAAAAACCAACCTTATCTGTCATTAAACTTATAGCTTCCTCATAAGAGAGTTTTCCTGAATGCATACCAACATCATAAATTACTCTAGCATTTCTCCATAATCTTAACTGTAACTGTCTAAGTTTAATTTTTTTGTTTGGATAAAAACCTGTCTCTAACATCAGCTGTTCATTATACAATCCCCAACCCTCACTAAAAAGAGAAATTCCATTATTTTTTCTTAATTTATTTGGATTATGCATTTGATATAGACCTTGAATATGATGACCACCATA